>Ga0208197_1000798_pt1 | contig 36326 bp, 32 predicted proteins | sample AD_JPNNA4_MetaG_FD_184444 | JGI IMG/M metagenome (GOLD analysis project Ga0208197, IMG submission 184444) | Active sludge microbial communities of municipal wastewater-treating anaerobic digesters from Japan - AD_JPNNA4_MetaG (SPAdes) (version 2) | ecosystem: Engineered > Bioreactor > Anaerobic...
ACCGTGTCAACCACTCGCACGGAATCGTTTTCCGCGATGTCCTTGTCAAGACGCTGCGGAAAAAGAACAATTTGTTTGGGATTGTAATCCCTAAAGTGTAATTTTGTATACATTTATTTATTTGAATGTCATTAAGTTACAAAAACTTTATGACATGACAAAGCCTCGGCTTGTGAAAGTCGAGGCTTTGCTTTATTTTTTTACATACAAAAAAGAGGGTGCATTTTGATACACCCTCTCTTTTTTGTCTGTTAATCATCCTAAATAGCTTACCATGTCTTTTCCTGATTTTAATTGACATGAAACAATTCGTGGTTTAAATCTGTCCACTGATTTTTTTTTCTTGATCCGTTTTGTACAATCGTCTTCCAATTGATAGCCTGCATTTTGATCTGAAAGTCGCTTTTTTTGTTCTTGTAAAAACTTTCATTGAAGAAATATAGCCGTTCGTTCGAAAATTATTGGATGATGTTTAATTTAAAAATTTTCTGCAACGTTCTGCTTTATCTTTGGTGTCGCTTGCAATAGATAGATACTATTAATTACTTTTTTTTAATTCAGAGCCATGTTTCCTTTTATATGGCTTTATTTTTAATTTTTTTTTATTTTATTATGAAACACTTAAATCTCTTAGTTCTTGTGATTTCCTTGAGCATGAGTTGTTATGCTCAATTTGGTGGCGGCGGCTTCGGTGGTGGACAAACTGGAGGCGATTTGAACGCTTACTCTTCTAAAAAGGATATCGATTATGTGGGTGATAATCACGTTGGTCACAAATTGGATATCTATTTTCCTAATGACGCCGAAAAAAAGCACAATGTGATTATTCACATTTATGGTAGCGCCTGGGGTAGTAACAACAGTAAAGGTTCTGCTGATTTGGGTACAGTAGGTAAAGCTGCATTGGAGGCAGGCTATATCTTTGTTACGCCTAACCACAGAACTTACAGTGATGCTCTTTATCCTGCCCAAATCCAGGATATCAAGGCCGTAGTACGTTATCTTCGAGGTAATGCTGCTGAGTTGGGTGTAGACACCTTCTTCATCGCTATTTCTGGATTCTCATCTGGAGGTCACTTGGCTTCTTTAATGGGTGTTACCAGAAATGTAAAGAAGAATTATACCGTTGGCTCGGCTACAATGGATATGGAAGGTGAGTTGGGTAGCTACACTGATCAGAGCAGTTGGGTTGATGCCGTTTGTGATTGGTCTGGACCGGTAGATTGCCGTGATAAGGGTTGTGGAAATCCTATCCAAATGTCTCCGGAAAACGATATGGTAGGTGGTTGTAACGACCAGCAGTGCCCTGACAAACACGCTTTGCTAGGTGCTAATACATTTATTGATGAAACAGACGCTCCGGTTATGGTTGCACATGGTTCTGCAGATAATATAGTACCTCAATGTGAGGGTGAGAAATTTGCGAACAACTTGAAGGCGGCTGGCGTTTATGTTGAGTATTACCCTCATAGTGGTGGTCATGGCGTAAACGGAGATTATACAGATGAGATGATCAAATTCTTCAATAATCAACGTGAAGAGAAACTCAGAAGTACAGTATCTGTAACAGAGAATAAAATCAGTAGCGTTAGAGGTGTTGAGTTGGCTCCAAATCCAACTAACGGCAAATTTTCTGTCATAAGTGATAAGGGTATTGTTAAGGTTGAAGTGCTCAATATGGTAGGTGAGGTGTTGTTGTCTCAAAACTCATCTGAAGATATTAGCGTATCAGCTCCTGCTGGCATTTATTTCGTAAAGGCTTATGCAGCTGATGGATCATCTTATGTAGAGACATTGCAAGTGAAATAATTCGTATTTTCAATATGGTAGTTTAGTTATTATTTGTAAAGGAGGGTGCATTTGTATGTATCCTCCTTTTTACCTTTTTTATCTGCTTCCTGTAATGAAATTAGGAAATGTTATGTTCGATCCAAAGAATGGCAATTCTAAATGAGAGTGATTGAAGATAACCATTACAATTAGAGGGAATCTGACGAAATTCAGTGTCTCTGATAAAAGTTTTTCCTTATCCATTATGGTCGTTTCTGTTGGCCTTGTTGTTGTTTTTCCTTCCATTAAAATAGACTTTTCATTTATTCCTTTTCGATCCAGTCTCCGTTCTCTTTGATTAACTCAATCAATCTCTCTACGGCTTGGTCTTCCGGAATCAACTTTTCGATGCAATTCTGCCCCTTGTATAGGTTGACTTTGCCCTTACTTGAACCAACATAACCGTAGTCTGCATCTGCCATCTCTCCAGGACCGTTGACAATACACCCCATGATTCCTATTTTAAGGCCTTTCAGATGCGATGTGCGGGCTTTGATTCTGGCAATGGTGCTCTGCATGTCGTAGAGTGTACGGCCGCAGCTAGGGCAAGATATGAACTCGGTTTTGCTTATTCGTACACGTGTTGCTTGAAGAATGCCGAAGCTGACTGATAAAACTTTTGAAGGGTCGATGTTTGGATCCTCAATCCAGATGCCGTCGCCTAGCCCGTCGATGAAGAACACGCCGCAGTCTGCGCCTGCCTTTATCTGAAGTTTGTCTATCTCTTTATCTTCGTATGTCCTTTTCAAAACAACAGGGTTCTTTAATCCTTTAGAAAGTAAAAGATGGAAAAATGCTCTTTGTTCTCCAACTCCATTCTTGTGGTTCGTCTTAAGGATGAAGACAACGCTTGGATCTATCTCATTGAGTAACTTTTCGTCTGCCTCAGGATATGAAAGCTCCAAGAATTTAACAGAAGCGTCTGTCCCTTTGATCTTTTCTATGTTCGAACTGTTGAAAAGAGGGAAATTGTTTGCCTCCTTCTTCCAAAACTCAAAATCGACAATAGCGTTCTTGACGTTTTGTTTCGTATTGCCCTTGCCACAGTAGAAATAGTCTGGAGATAAATCGGAGTATTCTGAAATCGGAGCAATGACGATAGGCTGTTTGTTTCCTCCGAAATTATTGACCGCAAGGGTCTCTCTTTTGTGATAGGAGAATGGGTCCATTTTGTGGCAGTTGCATCCTTTGATTGAATCATGACCAACGCGGTCAGAAATGTAATTGGCCAACATCTTTGCTACCGGAATTTCGCATTCTGGATCCTCACTGAGTGAAACACGGATGGTGTCTCCAATACCGTCAGCCAAAAGGGCTCCGATTCCAACCGAAGATTTGATCCTTCCGTCTTCTCCGTCACCGGCTTCCGTCACGCCTAGGTGGAGTGGGTAACACATGCCTTCGGCCTGCATGGTAGCGCAGAGTAATCTGACGGTCTGCACCATGATGACGCTGTTGGATGCTTTGATAGAGATGACTACATTGTTGAAGTTCTCTGCCTTGCAGATGCGAAGGAATTCCATGCAAGACTCAACCATTCCGTGAGGAGTGTCACCGTAACGGCTCAAAATCCTGTCGGAAAGAGATCCATGGTTAACACCAATTCTGATGGCAGTGTTGTGCTCTCTGCATATTTGAAGGAAGGGCAATAATCTGGTCTTGATTTTCTCCAATTCCTGTTTGTATTCTTCGTCTGTATATTCGAAGCGTTTGTTGGTGTGAACGCTGTCTATGAAGTTTCCTGGGTTGATTCTGACCTTCTCCACATATTTAGCAGCTGTGTCGGCGGCGTTAGGGTTGAAGTGGATGTCGGCAACCAGAGGTGTCGTATGTCCTTTCTTGTGTAGAAGAGAGTGGATGGCCTCGAGGTTGGTTGCCTCTTTTACGCCTTGAGCGGTGAAACGTACCAATTCTCCACCGGCTTCAATGATTCGAATGCATTGAGCTACGCTGGCTTCTGTGTCGTTCGTGTCGGTGTTTGCCATTGACTGGATACGGATAGGGGCATTGCCTCCTAGATCGAGGTTTCCTATCTTTACTTCTGATGATTTCCTTCTGTTATAGTTGAATAATGCATCGTCAGCATGATTTTGCAAATAAGAAGTATATTTTATGTTCTTTTCCATCTCTTGTTACTTTTATAGACAAAAATACGAACCTCCGCCCGATATTAAAAATAAACTCCGAAAAATTAGTCCATAAAATAAAAAGTCCATAATGAATCTCAGTTCCTATCTTTATGGTATATATAAAAAAAGAGGTTGCCAATACTGACAACCTCTTCTTAATATAAGAGTTTTTTTATTTATTCTCTACTTTTTTCTTTTTCCTAGTAGCTATGTCATAAGCGATAGGAGAAGCAATGAACAATGTTGAGTATGTACCTACGATAACACCAATCAACATGGCGAAGATAAATCCTCTGATAGTTTCACCACCGAACAAGAAGATAGCAATCAAAACGACCAATGTACTCATAGCTGTACTAAATGTACGTCCTAATGTTGTGTTTATTGATGTGTTGAACACCTCTTTGTTGTCTCTTCCTGGATACAGGTTTAAGTTCTCACGGATACGGTCGAAGATAACCACGGTATCGTTGATTGAGTAACCGATCACTGTAAGGATGGCAGCAATGAATGATTGGTCAACCTCCATTGAGAATGGCACAATTGTGTATAACAATGAGTAGATACCGAGGATGAACAAAGCGTCGTGTGCCAAGGATGCAACTGCACCGACACTAAATGCGATGTTACGGAATCTGACCAAGATATACAAACCGATAGCGATCAATGCAAGTAATACTGCCCAATAAGCAGCAGTCTTGATGTCGTCAGCCATTGTAGGACCAACCTTCTGCGAACTTTGGATACCGAAAGTGGTTTCTCCATCTTCTGTTGCAGCAGTAATATTGTCTCCGTTCTTAACGTATCTGTGAACGAATAGCTCTTTTGTGACGTTACTGTTGCACATCTCCTTTAAGTTGTCGTAAAGGATGGTTTCGATTTCATTGTCAATGTTTTCAGATTCGTCGTCGATCTTGTAGTTAGTAGAGATACGCACTTGGTTGGCTTCTCCAATGGTGATTACACTTGCATGATCTTCACCGAATTTTCCGTCCAACTTGTTTGAAACATCTACTGTGTTTACAGGATTCTCGAATCTTACGATGTAGTTACGACCACCACTGAAGTCAATACCTGGTTTTAATCCTTGAACGGCTAAAGAAGTTAATGCTATAGCAACAAATGCAAGAGAAAGGATGTAAAATGTCTTACGTTTTCCAATGAAATCGAAATGTACATTCTGGAACCAGTTCTTAGTGATGTTGGTTGTAAATGTCAAGTTCTGGTATTTCTCCTTCTTTAATAACCAATCGTAAATCAATCTTGTGATGAAGATGGCTGTAAAGAAAGAACAAGTGATACCAATGATCAATGTAGTGGCAAATCCACGGATAGGTCCTGTACCGAATACGAATAGGATGATACCCGTCAAAATGGTAGTGACGTTTGAGTCGATAATGGCACTGAATGCATTTCCGTAACCATCGGCAACAGCTTTCCAAATCTGCTTTCCTGTTCTCAACTCCTCACGGGTACGCTCGTAAATCAACACGTTAGCATCGACAGCCATACCTAATGTCAAAACGACACCGGCTATACCTGGCAATGTCAAAACTGCCTTGAATGATGCCAATACACTGAAGATGAAGAATACGTTAGATAAAAGAGCAATATCGGCGATCAAACCTGGAATCAAACCATAGTAAGCAATCATGTAAAGAAGTACTAGAGCGAAAGCGATGATGAATGAAATCAAACCATCATTGATAGCTTCCTGACCCAAAGATGGTCCAACAACATCCTCTTGGATGATCTTAGCTGGAGCAGCCATCTTACCAGACTTCAATACGTTTGCTAAGTCCTTTGCCTCTTCAACTGTGAAATTACCAGTGATTTCTGAACGTCCACCAGTGATTTCTGTGTTAACACGAGGGTAAGAGTATACATAACCATCCAAAACAATAGCAATTTGGTTGCCTATGTTCTCTTTGGTTAGACGTGCCCAAGTCTTTGCACCTTCAGGATTCATCTCCATGCTTACGTTAGCAGCAGATGAATTTTTTCCGAAGTCAGCTTTGGCATCTGTAATGACACTACCTGTCAATGGAGCTTTGCCGTCTCTTCTTTTAGATTTGATGGCAACCAATTCGTAGATGGTTTCGCCTTTGTCGATAGCTTTGACAGACCACTTAGGATAAATGTTGGCAGGGAAGATGTTTTTTTCCTTGGCCATTCTGAACATCTCAGAAACTTTTGCTGTATCTTTTACAAGAGCTCTACCCATTGTTGCTCCATAACCGATCTGACCTTGTTGGTCCATGTTAGGAGTGAATATTGCGAACAATGGATTTTGCTTTGCATACTCTTCGAAGTTTGCGTCTTTCTTAGCAGCAGTGTCTTGCTTGTTCTCCATTTTTGCAAGCAAGCTATCTGTTGCAGATGCTGTTGTGTCAGCTTTTTCTGCTGTTGCTTTAGAAGAATCAGCTTCTGCTTTGTTGTCGTCAGACTTCAAACCGTTAAGATCTCTTGCCATGTTGTTAACAGCTATAACGCTTTGATAGACATCAGCGAAGTTGGCTGTTTCCCAGAATTCTAGGTCGGCAGAACCTTGGAGCAGTTTACGAACACGCTCTGGCTCTTTGATACCTGGCATTTCGATAAGGATACGACCTGCAATTTCCAATTGTTGGATGTTTGGTTGTACAACACCGAAACGGTCAATACGAGAACGCAAAACGTTGAATGAATTATCTACTGCACTCTTGACCTCTGCTTTTAAAACTTTGATGACTTCTTCATCTGGAGTACTTCCGTTGATTTTATCTTTCAATTCGAAAGTAGAGAACACATCTGCCAATTTAGCGTTAGCGTCTGCTTCTTTGAAAGACTCGTAGAATAGGTCTACAAAATCAGCTTGTTTGATCTTTTGTTTTTGTTTGGCTGATGTGATCGCCTTTGCGAAATTTTCATTAGTTGCATTGTTTCCTGCCAATGATTTCAGGATGTCTGCAACAGAAACTTCCATAACTACGTTCATGCCGCCTTTTAAGTCAAGACCCAAATTAAGTTCTTGCTCGCGACACTCTTTCAACGTGTACCCTAACCATACTTTCTGCCCTGCTAAGGAATCAAGATAAAAGGCCTGTTTTTCTACATCACTTCCATAAAGTTTCTCTGATTTGTTTTCATAATAGCGAGAAACAATACTGAAAGAAAGGTAAAAAAGACATACCAAGGTAAGTAGTACAGAAAAAAACTTAACAAATCCTTTGTTCTGCATTTCTTTAATACTTTACTTTATTAATGACAATCTTTTTTGTTTATAATCCTATCAATTTTAAGCTGCAAATATAGCCTTTTTTTTTATATACCTATTCATATCGATTCTTTTTCAAAGGCATATTTTCAAAAATAATTAATTGATTCTTTGCTCGCTTAGTTTATTTAATCCTCTTCTTCTTTTTCTTCAATGATGAGATCGCAAATTTCAGCACGACAGCATTTTATTAAAGAGCTCGGGTCTGTCTTTATTTGTAAACCTCTGATACCTGCACTTACATATATGTAGTCGAATTCTGATGCCGTATGGTGAAAATAGGTAGGATAATTCTTTTTCATACCTATAGGTGAACATCCTCCTCTAATATAACCTGTTAAGCCTAATATCTCTTTCATGGGAATCAAATCACAATTCTTATTGCCGGAAAACTTAGCGGCCTTTTTTAAGTCAACTTCTTCTTTTCCAGGAATTACGCAGACAAAGATGCCTGTTTTGTTTCCTTGTAGAACGAGTGTTTTGAAAACACGTTCGATGGGTTCTTTCAATTGTGATGCCACGTGAATGGCACTTAAGTCGTTTTCATCTACCTCGTAAGGTACTAAATCATATTTGATTTTCTCTTTATCAAGGATTCTTGCTGCGTTTGTTTTGTTTGTTTTTGCCTCTTTCATCTCTGACGTAGTTATAAATCTTAATTTTTTAGGATCAGTTCCTGACCTAAGGAAATTTCATTTCCTCTTAGATCATTCCATTCTTGTATCTCTTTTACCGTACATCCATATCGTTTGGATATGTTGTAAAGTGTATCTCCTTTTTTTACAATATGAGTTTTGCCCGAAGATTTGCTCTTTTCTGAGGAAGAGGCTTTTGCTTCTGATGTTTTTGCATAAATATCATCTTCGTTGTCAAAACTTTCTGCTCTCTCTTCCATCTCTTTTTGAGCTTTTTCAAAATAGCGAATAGCTTTTCTTATATCTCTGTCGGATGTTATTCGCCTAGCTTTCTTGTATCTTTTCTTGAAATATTCCACATCACTGCTCTCTATGACGATACCATGGTTTGAAGAGGCGTGGATGAATTCGAAGCTCTTTCCTCTCTTCTTCTTATATACGATGCCAACGTGTCCTACTTTCCTTCCTTTTGTTCCTTTAAAGAAAACAAGATCGCCTTCTCTTAAGTGTCTGCGGAAACGGATCTTCTTTCCGTTTTTGACCTGCTCAATCGAACTACGGTTTAGTGTAATGCCCAATTTTTTATAGCAAAAACGGGTAAATCCAGAACAGTCGAATGCATTTGGTCCTTCGGCGCCATTTCTGTATGGTTTGCGTTGTTGCTTCATGGTGAAGGTGAGCATGTCTTCGATGGACTCAAATTGAGGCATCTTCGTGATTTCTTCTTTCCCTCCTGCAAAAACGGAGATTGAAATAGAAAAATAAAATAGAATAAGTGCAATCTTTTTCATGTGTTTTTATTTTAAAATTTCTATTTTTTGAGGTTTTGGTGTACGGATGGAGAACCAACGGTGAAGAGGCTCGTCCAGTCCGATGCCGTGCATATAGTTATAGGTGGCTAGGTTCAGACCTTCGCCCACTGCATCCATGTCGTAGTCGTGCTGCTCAATGAAGTTAACCTCATTGTTGGAAAATGAATTAGGTTCGAAGGAGCATCTCTTCACACCGAACTCCTCTGGGTGTTGCCCCGAATAGCTGTGTGCCGTCATGGCGTAACGGTGCCAGAAGGCGGACTGTATCAATCCGTTGTCGAACATCTGACGGACCACCTCCAATGCGTTGATAGATTCCTGCAACGTCTCTGTCGGGAAACCATACATTAAATAGGTATGTACCATGATGCCAGCTTGGGTTAGGTTGTAAGCGGCCATAGCCGTCTGTTGGATGGTGACGCCTTTGTTCATCAACTTCAGTAAACGGTCTGAAGCGACTTCTAATCCTCCAGAAACGGCTATGCATCCTGCTTGTGAGAGCAGATCGCACAACTCAGGCGTATAGGCCTTTTCAAATCGTATGTTTCCCCAAAAACTGAGGGTGAGTCCTCGTTTGATAATCTCTTCGGATACTTCTTTTAATAGTCGTGGTGGCAAGGCTTCGTCCGTAAAGTGAAAGCCTGTTTGGCCTGTCTGCTCGATGATGCGCTCCATGCGGTCAACAACTAGCTCCGCTTTGGGTGCGTCGTAACGACAGATGTAATCCAATGTCGTGTCGCAGAATGCGCATTTAGCCCAGTAGCAGCCATGAGCCATGACCATCTTGTTCCATTTTCCGCAGGTCCAAAGCTTGTGCATCGGGTTGACCATGTCAGACATGGATAGGTATTTGTCTAACGGAAGTCCCATGAAGTTGGGAGTCCCTGTCTTTGAAAATTCTATGTTTTCGTCGTCGTTGCCGCTGTATTTCAGTTGCCCGTTGTCCATGTAGAAGGTGCGGACCAATTGCTCTTTGTTGGCTTTGCCTGAAAGATAGGCGGCCAGCCTCTCTAATGGCAGTTCGCCATCGTCCAACGTGATGAAATCAATGTATTTGAAAATGCGCGGGTCCGATAGGCTGCGAAGCTCCGTGTTAGGGTATCCGCCGCCTAGCTCGACGCTTATCTCTTTGTAATTCCTTTTAATGAATTGTCCGCAGCGAAGGGCGGTGTAAAGGCATCCAGGAAATGGGACGGAGAATCCTATGGTTTGCGGTTTCTCCTCTTCGATCTTCTTTTTCAGAAGATCGAGCATGATATGGTCTACCGAACAAGGCTCCTCGTTAAGGGCATTTTCCAATTCGTCGAACGTGTAGGAGTTGGATGCCAAACTCTCTGCATATTTAATAAGGTCGAAGTATGGAGACTCCATCTCGCGGATATAGTCGGCTATGTCTTCGACGAAAAGAGTGGCGAAATAACGGGCTTTGTCCTCAATGCCCGACACTCCGAATGCCCATTCCATATCAGCCAAGTTGTCGAAACGTGGGCCTTCAGGAAGTAACGTGCGGTTGGCAATACGTGGTGCTAATGTTTTCTCTTTACCCTGCAAAAAGCGGATAGTAGGTTCTACGCATTGGATGTATTGCTCTTTATCGTCAAAGATGCGCTTCATCTTCTTGCTTTTCTTTAATGGCGCAGTCTTCTCAAAAAGGGCAGTGATGAACTCTTTCGTGTACAGACGACAAACCAGCTCAATGCCTAAATCCATCTGTGAAACGGTGTGCCCGACTGATTCCAAATATCCCTTCAGAACAGCCGTTGACGGGTAAGGTGTATTGAGTTGTGTTAGTGGCGGTGTGATTAATAGAGTATTCATCTTATTTCTCTTTTTCAGTTCCTTTCTTTACCAATGTGCAGATGCGGATGATGACGTTGACGGCTGCTTCCATCGAACTTACGGGTATAAATTCAAACCTGCCGTGGAAATTTAGTCCTCCGGCAAATAGGTTCGGACAAGGAAGTCCTTTAAACGAAAGCATGGCTCCGTCTGTTCCGCCTCTGATAGGTTGAACTTTTGGTTTTACACCACAATCTAGCATTGCCCGCTTTGCTAAGTCGATGATGTGCATCTCGGGTTCAATCTTTTCCAACATATTATAATATTGGTCTTTAATTTCTAACTGAATGTTTTCTTCACCGTATTTTTTTTGAAGATGAGTACAGATCTCTCTCATGTTAAGTTTTCTGCGCTCGAACTTGATGCGGTCATGATCTCTGATGATGTAATTCAGTTTGCTCCCTTCAATTTTTCCCTCCATCTTGATAAGATGGTAGAATCCTTCTTGACCTTCTGTCTTTTCCGGAACCTCTTTTGAAGGAAGCAATGATGAAAATTCACGGGCAACGGTCATGGAGTTGATCATTTTCCCCTTCGCATATCCTGGGTGGATGTTCCTTCCATGAAAAATGATGGTAGCTGCAGCAGCATTGAAATTCTCGTACTCCAACTCGCCAATCTCGCCGCCGTCCATCGTGTAAGCCCAGTCGGCATTGAACTCTTCAACGTCAAACTTGTCTGTGCCTCGGCCAATCTCCTCGTCAGTCGTAAAGGCAATGCGGATGGTTCCGTGCTTTTTTTCTGGGTGTTGGATGAAATGCTCCATAGCGGTGACGATCTCCGCCACTCCAGCTTTGTCATCAGCGCCTAAAAGCGTAGTGCCATCGGTTACAAGCAATTCTTGACCTTTATATTTAGCCATTTCTGGAAAATCTTTCTCAGAAAGGAAAATGTTCTGTTCTTTGTTTAAGAGGATGTCGGTTCCGTCGTAAATCACAGACTTTGCTTTGATGTTTTCACCTGAAGCGTCTGGACTTGTGTCTATGTGTGCAATGAAACCGATGGTAGGTAGTTCTTCGTCGCTGTTGGTTGGCAAAGTTGCCATAACGTATCCGTTTTCAGGCTTAAGTGAGATGTTGCTCATCCCAATCTCTTTGAGTTCGGCTGCAAGTTCTTTGAGAAGAACAGTCTGTCCTTCGGTTGAAGGTGTTGTGTTTGAATCCTCGTTAGATTGTGTGTTGAAGCCGATATATTTTAAAAATCTCTCTTTGACCATAGATTTGTGTAGTTATGAATTTTTTCGTTTTTCTTTTCGAAGAATAATGATAAGCACTGCCGAGAAGATAAGTGCCATTCCCAATCCGATTTGAATAGAGAAGGGCTCGTTGTTTATCAATAATCCTAGTAGAACGGCAATCAGCGGTTCCGTTGTTCCAAAAACGGAGGTGAGTGTCGAACCTATGCGTTTCACAGACTCCACCAAAGCAACGTTGGAAATCACTGTTGAGACCAAAGATAACATAAAAACGAGAATCAGCGAAATGCTATCATTCATAAACTGCAAATCGCCTTGAATTGTTCCAAAAATGAATGAGTAGATGGATGCGACGCTCAAAACATAGAATGAGAACGATATGCCGGTCAGCTTTCGTACGGAGAGTTGACTGATCATCACCAGATAAATTGAATAGATAAGTACGGCTGCCAATACAATCAAAATGCCGACAGGGTTCAGCTCATAATCTTCGTTGAATCCTAAAAGCAATACTCCGCATGCGGAGATGAGAATCCCGATGATGATCTTGATGGTGACCTTCTCCTTAAAGAAAAAAGCCATCAAGAAAGCAACAGGAATAGGGTAGAGGAAATGAATGCTGGTGCTGATTCCAGTCGACAGATAATCGTACGAAATCATCAGCAGGGATGTAACAGATGGGTAACAGACACTCAAAACACAAAGTTCGAGAAACTGTTTGCCGCTGATTTTGAAAGAGGCTTTTTTGTAAAGCATCATAAAGAAGAGAATGATGGCGGCAGTCGCATAGCGGTAGGTCACGATTGTATTCACGGAGAATCCGTTGTCCATCACTAATTTAGATAGCAAAGGCATCATTCCGAATGTGGCGGCTGCAATTATAGCAGCCCAGACTCCCTTTTTGTGTTCTGATGTTATCATTCTATTTCTTTTTCAATCTGCAAAATTATTCAAGATTCAAGAATTTGATTCACTTTGGTTGAAATGAATATCTTAAAAGTGGTCAAAAAAAACAGATAGGAAAGTCTTTGAATTTGAAATGTAAAAAAGTCCATAAAGACAAGGACTCCGATTCTTTCAGGCTTTAAGAACTTTAGGTTTTCTGAATTTATTAGTTTTATGGACTTTCTGAACTTTATATTACCTTTGTCCGATTTTTATAAAAACTGATATGAACGGATTATATACAATTTTACTATTGATTGGTTCCAATATCTTTATGACATTGGCGTGGTATGGTCATTTAAAGTTACAGCAGACTAAAATCAGTGATTCTTGGCCGTTGATAGCAATCATCGTTTTCTCATGGGGAATAGCATTTTTCGAATACTCCATGCAAGTTCCTGCTAACCGAATCGGTTTTGTTGGTAATGGTGGACCCTTCACTTTGATGCAGTTAAAGGTTATTCAAGAGGTTATTTCCATCTCGGTTTTCACGGTCATCGCCACTGTTATGTTCCAAGGTGAGTCTTTGCATTGGAATCATGTTGCTGCATTTATCTGCTTGATAATGGCGGTCTATTTCGTTTTCATGAAATAAAAATTTATGGATAAAATATCCGATTTGAGCCGCGAAGAGCTCATCGACTTGGTGCATATCTATGCCAAAAATATGTTGGCGTTGGATGGTGTTTGGTTTCAGTCTGTCGAATCTAAATTAGGAATGGAAGAGGCTATGGAGCACGACCGCAATGCTTGGCGAAGATACACGGTCGTTGAAGCCCGACGCATCAAAGAGTTTCTTCACCTTTCTGAACAGCCTGGAGTGGAAGGATTGAAAAAAGCTTTGGCCTTTCGTTTTTATGCAGCCTTGAATGGCGATGAAATTATAGTCGATGGTGATACCTTAATATATAGAACTTTATCATGCCGTGTACAGAATGCGCGTGCGCGTAAAGGCATGCCGTTTCATCCATGCAAATCGGTAGGTATCTTGGAATATACTTACTTTGCAAAGGAAATCGACTCCCGTTTCGAGTGTGAAGCTCTTAGCTGTTATCCTGATGTGACAGATGAAAGTTGCGCTTGTGCTTGGAAGTTTATTTTGAAGAGATAGGTGATATACACTTTCTAAAATAAAATAGGCTGCATTTAATCAGATGCAGCCTATTTTCATATGATAGATTCTCTGTTATTTCGTCATCAAATAAGCCTTGAAAGAATCGAAATCCTTAGGCAATTGAACGCATTGTTTTGTGCCCTTCATGAACTCTTGGAGTTTCTGAGGAATGACAACAGACTCGCCGATTATGTTTTCTACTGTATCTTTGAATTTAGCCGGATGAGCAGTTTCCAAGAATACACCAACCTCGTTTGGTTTGAGGAATTCTGTCAATGCTCTGTAAGCTACAGCTCCGTGAGGGTCAAGAAGATACTTGTTCTTCTGATAGCATTCCTTTAGAGTCTCCTTGATCTGGTCGTCAGTGTAAGTGCAACCAGAAATCTCAGAAGTGATTGCCTCGTGAGATTTCTTGTAAAGATCAATAACACGTGCAAAGTTACTAGGATCACCTACATCCATTGCGTTGGCAATGGTTTGGATAGATGCCTTTGGCGTATATTTACTTGTAAGAAGATATTGAAAGAAAATATCGTTACGGTTGTTGGCCGCAATGAAACGGCTAACAGGCAATCCCATCTTCTTTCCGAACAATCCGGCAGTGATATTTCCGAAGTTTCCTGAAGGAACACAGATAACGATATTGTCTTTCTTTCCTAATTTGTGCAATTGAGCAACAGCATAGAAATAGTAGAATGCTTGAGGCAAGAAACGAGCCACGTTGATAGAGTTGGCAGAAGTCAACTTCATGTGCTTGTTCAAGTCTTCATCCATAAATGCTGATTTAACCAAAGCCTGGCAGTCGTCGAAAACACCATCAATCTCAAGAGCTGTGATGTTCTGACCCAAAGTGGTGAACTGGCATTCCTGGATTGGACTTACCTTTCCTTTAGGGTAAAGCACGAAAACGCGGATGCCTTTAACACCTAAGAATCCGTTGGCAACGGCTGAACCTGTATCACCAGAAGTAGCAACTAATACATTAACCTCTTTCTGGTTCTCTTTTGCAATGAAGTAACCGAGCAGACGAGACATGAAACGTGCGCCTACATCTTTAAATGCCAATGTTGGTCCGTGATAGAGCTCTAAACTATAGATGTTATCGTTAACGTGAACCAATGGCACGTCAAAGCTTAGTGTGTCATAGACAATTTTTTTCAGTGATGCTGCATCGATATCCTCTCCGAAGAAAGCGTCGGCAACCGTATAGGCTATCTCTTGGAAGGACATGTCTTTCATCTTGTCGAAGAAAGAAGAAGGCAATTGTTTTATCACCTCTGGCATGAAAAGACCTTTGTCGGAAGCCAAACCTTTCACTACGGCTTCTTGTAAAGTGGCACGGTCGGCTTTCCCGTTTGTGCTGTAATATTTCATTGAATATCTATTTTAATTAAAAATTCAAATATTAAAAATAGGAGGTGAACGATTCTGAAAAGGAGATCTGTTTCACCTATTAATTTTGAAGACAAAGATAAACATAAAGCATTCAAAAACAAATACCATTTTTGTAAGAGAAGAACTCATTCTCAATTTTTGTTGCTGAGTATTGACAAGGTGAACTTTTATGTTTTTTTTATCTCTAAAAAAGGACAAAAACTCGGTTATTTGTGTATGTTTGCAAAATAAATTGGATGTTTTCCAATTTTTAGTTATATGGAGAATCAAGGCTTATCTATACGTTTGTTATTTGAATAACGCTAGATTTACTTACGAGTTTTAAAACAGAAAAAAGTTAAGATTATTAGAAGATGGAATCAATTTCGTTTATTGAGTGGTGTATTGAAAATTTGAATTATTGGACTATCGCGTTTTTGATGACGATAGAAAGTTCGTTTATTCCATTTCCCTCAGAGGTTGTGGTGCCTCCTGCGGGTTATTTCGCTGCAGCGGGTAAGTTGAATTTCCTTTTGGTTGTATTGTCTGCGACAATTGGAGCAATGGCAGGTGCAGCAATCAATTATGGTTTGGCCTATTGGTTAGGACGTCCAATTGTATATAAGTTTGCTAATAGCCGTATTGGTCACATGTGTTTGTTGGATCAAGAGAAGGTTGAAAAGGCAGAGTCTTATTTTAGAGAGAATGGTATCATATCCACTTTGATAGGACGTTTGGTTCCAGCTGTTCGTCAGTTGATTTCTATTCCTGCAGGTCTTGCAAAAATGAAATTCCATGTGTTCTTGTTTTATACTGCAATAGGAGCTGGAGTTTGGAACTTGATATTGGCTGCTATTGGCTATTATCTTCATTCTGTTGTTCCTGAGGAAAAACTGATGGAGAAGGTAAATGAATATAGTCATGTTCTTTCATTGATATTTTTAGGGGTTGGTATTTTCGTGGTAGCATATCTCGTTTATAAAGGAATGAAGAAAAAAGATACAAACAAGGAAGCTTCTTTGTAGTTGAACTAAAATAATAAATTATGGCAAATAAAGGAAACCTTGCCTATCAGATTGTACTCATCGTTTTGCTGGCGGTGATATTCTTCTTGATATGGCAAAATCGAAATTCAGTTTCTACAGCATCACAAGAGTCAGAACCTGTAGTGACTCAAGAACAGGAAGAGGCTCCTACTTATGTTTTGAGCACTTCTGCTCAAGATAGTTTTGCATTGCCTTCTCCTGAAATGAAAGGTGGTATGCCTTTGCAGGAGGCTTTGAAAAACAGAAAAACAGATCGGTCTTTCTCTGACAAATCATTGTCTGACCAACAGATTTCAAATTTACTTTGGTCTGCGAATGGAGTAAATAGACAGGATGATCAGAAGAGAACAGCTCCTTCTGCCAGAAACTGTCAGGAGATAGATGTTTATTTGTTTACAAAGGCTGCTGTCTATAAATATGACCCAATAAACAATGCTTTGCTTTTGGTAAAAGCAGGCGATCATAGAGAAAAAGCAGGAATGAACGATTTCTTTAAGGTAGCACCTGTGTCTTTTGTATATGTGGCAGACTTTGCTAAGATGAAAGATTATGACGAGTCAGGCCGTGATTTTTATTCTGCGACAGATGTTGGTTTTGTTAGCCAAAATGTTTATCTACATTGCGCATCAGAAAATATGTCGACGGTTGTATGTGGATATGTATCTCGTGAAGATTTGATGAAGTTGCTGAACATTTCTAATTGTAGAGTGCTTTTGTCACAACCAATAGGATTGTCAAAATAAGCATTACTTAAAAATAAGGAATTCCCAAAATCCCCAAATTTTTCACTTATCTTTGCGAAAAATTTGAGAATTTAGCATGTTAACTGAAAATGTTTCTTGACAGGGTACATGAAAAAATTCTTTAACCATTTGAAAGCTTTAAAATTAGTCTGTTTTTATAATGAGAAAAAAGTCATAAGTGCAATTATGCTCTGTTCTTATTCTTTTTTTGCGGATATTTGAAATGAAAATTTGCAAAAAGTGTATTATATGTAAAAGTTTGGCTTCCATATTTTTCATTATTTAAATCCACGACTTGTTAATAATCTTATATGTAAACCTTCACATGTGAATTCTGTTGAATTGTGCATGGTTTTTTTGTTTCTCATTTCAAAAAATGTTAAACAGAAGCCAATTCGTTAATAAAAATTTAAAGATAGAAGTTGGTCATTCAATATTATTTTGAATGCTTATTTTGAGAGGCTTGCAGAAATGATATTGATTAGGAAATAATTGATTTTTAATTTAAAGAAAATCTCGGTGAAGATAGCTTTTGTCTTTAATCTACATAAATAGAGTGATAGTATAGTGTTACTAACACATGCGAAGCGCATCCAAAATTGTAGCAATTAATCGTTGTTTGAAATTTATAAAAAAATAGATATGCAGTTTAAAAGAAACATATTGATTACGGGAGGAGCTGGATTCATAGGTTCTCACGTTGTACGTTTGTTCGTTAATAAATACCCTGATTACCATATTATTAATTTGGATAAACTTACTTATGCAGGAAACCTTGCAAATTTGAAGGATATTGAGAATAAACCAAACTATACTTTCGTAAAAGCTGACATTTGCGATTTTGATAAGATGATGGAGTTATTCAAAACTTATCAAATAGATGGAGTGATTCATTTAGCTGCAGAGAGTCATGTAGACAGAAGCATTAAAGATCCATTCAGTTTTGCTCAAACAAATGTAATGGGAACTCTTTCTTTGTTGCAGGCAGCTAAGTTGAATTGGGATGGAGATTACGAGGGTAAACGTTTTTATCATATTTCTACTGATGAGGTTTATGGAGCTTTGAAGATGACACATCCGGAAGGAGTGAAACCTCCATTCTCTACAACTGCAAGTTCTAGTGAGCATCATTTGGCATACGGAGAAGACTTCTTCTACGAAACCACCAAGTACTCACCGCATTCACCATATTCTGCAAGTAAGGCTGGTTCAGACCACTTTGTTCGTGCTTTTCATGATACATACGGAATGCCTACTATCTTGACTAACTGTAGCAACAACTATGGTCCTTATCAGTTTCCAGAAAAATTGATACCTCTTTTCATCAACAACATTCGTCACAAGAAGCCTCTTCCTGTATATGGTAAGGGTGAAAATGTACGTGACTGGCTTTTTGTTGAAGACCATGCTTGTGCTATTGATTTGATTTTCCATAAGGGAAATATTGCAGAGACTTACAATATAGGAGGTTTCAATGAGTGGAAAAATATCGATATCATTAAGGTTGTGATTAAGACTGTTGATAGACTTCTTGGAAGAGAAGAGGGTGAGGATCTTAATCTTATCACTTATGTGAAAGATCGTTTAGGTCATGATGCACGTTATGCCATTGACTCTACTAAACTTCAGAAAGAGTTAGGATGGGAACCTACTCTTCAGTTTGAGGAAGGTATTGAAAAAACGGTTCGTTGGTATTTGGACAATCAGGAGTGGTTGGATAAAATCACATCTGGTGAATATGAGAAATATTACGAAGTGATGTATAAATAATAGTGAAGTATGTTAGAAGAAGTAGGATCACCTTTGGATTTTAATCGAATCTATACTCAAAAGGTAGTAGATATGGTGAATATCATGATGGAGCAAGACGGAATGTCGTTTGATGATGCCATGAATAAACTATATAGATCTCGTGTTTATTGGGCATTGCAGTATAAAGAATCTAAATTTTGGTGGTGTTCTCCTGCTCGTTTGGTTACTTTGCTAGATTTTGAAATAGAAAACGGTCGTCTGCAACCGCTTGATTTGTCATTATTCTGATAATTATGGATAAAAAACTTCTTTCTTTATGGATAACTGCATTAGAGTCTTATAAAAGGCAGTTTCATTTGTTCGGTTATGAGGCATTGACAGAGTTTAGACGATATGGCGTTTTTGACTTTTTGACAGCTAAGAGAGAGCAGTGTGATGATCTTTCTTCTGAAAAAATTGGCCTATTTATTAGAGGCTATATTGAAAAAAAGAAGGATGAAGGGACTCGTCATAAAGCAAGTAGTGCCGATAAAGAAGGCTCTAAAAGAAATGTATCTAAATAGTCTTAGAAATGTTAGACTTGTTGTTTGCTCAATATTTATTACCATTTAATTGCGAACTTTGAATATGCTTGAAAATGTAAAAATAGCAGTTGTAGGTTTGGGATATGTGGGTCTTCCATTAGCCCGACTTTTTTCTACAAAATATAAGACGGTCGGATTTGATAAGAATCAGAGTCGTGTGAATGCTTTGATGGCAGGAAACGACGCTACGATGGAAGTCTCTGATGAACTGTTGCAGAAGGCAATCGAAGACGGATTTTATTGTACAACTAATACGGCAGAGATCGAGTCTTGTACCGTTTATATTGTGGCAGTTCCAACTCCTGTGGATGTTAATAATAAACCAGATTTGACTCCTTTGTTGGGTGCAAGTGCTACGGTAGGTAGTGTGATAAAAAAAGGCGATGTCGTTATTTATGAATCGACTGTTTATCCTGGGGTAACAGAAGAGGAGTGTCTTCCAGTTATTGAAAGAGTGTCTGGCCTTCGTTTTAATGAAGATTTTTTTGCAGGCTATTCGCCAGAACGTATTAATCCTGGCGATAAGGAACATACGGTCGAAAAAATAAAAAAGGTGACATCTGGATCAACTCCGGAAATTGCTGACTTTGTAGATCAATTATATAATTCTGTTCTCCAAAACGGAACACATAAGGCATCTTCCATTAAAGTGGCAGAGGCTTCGAAAATCATAGAAAACTCTCAGCGTGATGTGAATATCGCTTTTATGAACGAGTTGGCTAAAATTTTCAATGCAATGGGTATTGATACCAAAGAGGTGATTGATGCAGCTTCGTCCAAATGGAATTTCATAAAGATGAGTCCAGGATTGGTCGGTGGTCATTGTATAAGCGTTGATCCTTATTATCTGATTCAGAAAGCCCAAGTTTATGGCGTTTTGCCAAGAATTATGTCTTCTGCCCGTCGTCTTAATGATGGAATGGGAGATTACGTGGCCAATCAGGTGATAAAACTCATGAACAAGAAGGGTATTTTAGTGAAAAATGCCGAAATATTGATTTTAGGTATTACTTTTAAGGAAAATTGTCCAGACATACGAAATACGAAAGTCGTGGACATCTGTCATACATTTAGGGAATATACATCAAATATCACAGTAATAGATCTCTATGCTGATGAAAAGCAAGTGATGAAAAAATATGGAATTGAAATGAAATCTTCTTTTGATTCACTTGCGAACAAGAAATTTGATGTTATAGTCCATGCTGTTTCTCATGCTGAATTTCAGAAAGTTGATTTGATGCAATATGCAAAAGAAACATCTGTAATTTATGATGTAAAATCTGTTCTTCCACTTAGTATTGTGGATGGTAGATTATAGTAGTTTTATGAAATATGAATTTTTAAAATTTTGATATGAAGATAATTTTGTTGTCTGGCGGTTCTGGTAAAAGATTGTGGCCATTATCTAACGATGCGCGTTCTAAACAGTTTTTGAAGTTGCTGAAATCTCCTTCGGGAGAATATGAGTCTATGGTACAGCGAGTAGCTCGCCAAATAAGAGAAACTCTTAATGATGTTTCTTTGACCATAGCAACAAGTGTTTCTCAAAAAGATTCAATTTATAATCAACTTGGTGATTCTGTTGAGGTTGTAATGGAACCTGTACGTCGAGATACATTTCCTGCGATCGCATTGGCTTCGACTTTCCTTTATGATGTGAAGAAATGTCCTAAGGATGAAGTCGTGGTTGTAATGCCAGTAGATACATTCACCGAGCAATCTTATTTCCAAAATCTGAAAAAAATGGACAAGGTGGTATCTACCAATCAATTTGATTTGGTGTTGATGTCTATTTTGCCAACATATCCGTCTACAAAATTTGGTTACATTGTTCCTGAAAAGGATCAGATAGAAGATGGCGTTCATAAGGTTCTTCGTTTTACGGAGAAACCAGAACTTCCTGAGGCAGAGAAACTCTTGGAGCAGAATGCACTTTGGAATGGTGGCGTTTTTGCTTTCCGTTTGGAGTATCTTTTGAATGTGGTTCGTAAATATGTTCCAGAATTAAGCTTTTCTTATCTGGAAGAGCATTATACAGACTTGCCTAAAATCAGCTTTGATTATGAAGTAGTTGAGAAGGCAAAATCCGTAGCATGTGTTGATTATGCAGGGCAATGGAAAGATTTGGGAACTTGGAATACATTGACCGAGGAGATGTCTGATGCTGTGATTGGTAAGGCAAGTCTTGGCGAAAATGTACAGAATACTCATGTGATCAATGAATTGGATATTCCTATCGTATGCTTAGGAACTAAAAATATAGTTGTTTCTGCTTCTTTGGATGGAATCTTAGTGAGCGATAAGGAATCAAGCGTAGCATTGAAATCTTATGCCGCAGCTATTGATCAACGTCCGATGTATGAAGAGCGAAGATGGGGATTCTATAAAGTTTTGAATTACGTTAACTTCCCGGATGGAAATAAGACATTGGTTAAACACCTCTTTATTCGTAAGGGTTGTCATATTAGTTACCAACTTCATCATAAGAGAACAGAAGTATGGACCTTTGTTGATGGAGAAGGTACTTTGATCATGGATGGACAAGCTTATCAGAAAAAAAGAGGAGATGTTGTCAGTATAAAAGCAGAACAGCTTCATGCAGTGAAGGCTTTGACCGATCTTCAGATTATAGAGGTTCAGTCTGGTACTGAATTGGAAGAGGGTGATATTGATCGTTATGATTGGAATTGGTAAATAAGAAGCCTTTCCCGTTTTATCTTTAGATTACTACATTGGCTTTTATACATCATAGTTTGTATATAATCGAAATGGCTTCTTAGATTGAGCTTTGTCATACATTCTAATAATTGATTTGTAAGGATTTCTATTATGAAAATAGCAGTTGCTGGTACAGGTTATGTGGGTTTGTCTTTAGCTACTTTATTGTCTCAACACAATGAAGTGGTGGCGGTAGATATTGTTCCAGAACGAGTTGATTTGTTGAATCAGCGCAAATCTCCTATTCAGGATGATTATATAGAACAATATCTATCAGAGAAAAGTTTGAATTTGCGAGCAACATTGGATGCTCAAGAGGCTTATCAAGATGCAGATTTTGTTGTAATTGCAGCTCCTACCAATTATGATTCTATAAAAAACTTTTTTGATACCTCTGCAGTAGAGAATGTGATTGATTTGGTGACAAAGTATAACTCTAATGCCATCATGGTTATTAAAAGTACCATACCGGTTGGTTATACAGAGAGTATAAGAAAGAAGACGGGGAATAAGAATATCATCTTTGCACCGGAATTTTTGCGCGAAAGTAAAGCACTTTATGATAATCTTTATCCAAGCCGTATTATTGTTGGCTATGACAAGGAGTGTGCACGTCTGGAAAAGGCAGCTCATGAATTTGCAGAACTTCTTGCAGAAGGAGCTATAAAGAAAGATGTTCCAACTCTTTTCATGGGTACTACAGAAGCAGAAGCTGTTAAACTTTTTGCTAATACCTATTTGGCTCTTCGTGTAAGTTATTTCAATGAATTGGATACTTATGCTGAGTTGAAAGGTTTGGATACAAAGCATATTATAGAAGGCGTTTGTTTGGATCCTCGTATAGGTAGTCATTATAATAACCCTTCCTTTGGTTATGGAGGTTATTGTTTGCCGAAGGATACAAAACAATTGTTGGCCAATTATGATGATGTTCCGGAAGATTTGATCCGTGCTATTGTAGAGAGTAATCGTACAAGAAAGGATTTCATAGCTGATCGCATTTTGAAAATGGCTGGTTACTATGATTACTACAATAAAGGCGTTTATAATGCAGATAATGAGAAACAGTGTGTGGTGGGTGTTTATCGTTTGACGATGAAGAGTAATAGTGATAATTTTCGTCAAAGTTCTATCCAAGGTGTGATGAAACGTATCAAGGCGAAAGGTGCTATTGTTATTATCTATGAACCGACGCTTGTTGATGGATCAACTTTCTTTGGAAGTAAGGTGGTAAATGATTTGGACCAATTCAAACGTCAATCACAGGCTATCATTGCTAATCGTTATGATTCATGTCTTGATGACGTGGAAAATAAAGTCTATACCCGCGATATCTTTAGAAGGGATTAAGAGGCTATTCCGATTTTCTGATAATTCCTAAAGATGTTTCAAAAATTCATCTTCAATAATCTAACCAAGAAATTGAAACAGCTTTTAATAAATTGTTGTTTTCTCAATTTCAATATTGGTTTATAAAACAAATTCATCTATATAAATAGTATATGTCAGTATTTAAAGATAAGGTTCTTCTGATTACTGGAGGCACAGGTTCGTTTGGAAATGCTGTGCTTCGTCGTTTTTTGGATAGTGATATTCGAGAAATCCGCATCTTTAGTCGAGATGAGAAGAAACAAGATGATATGCGTCATCGCTTACAAAATCCAAAAGTGAAATTTTATATTGGAGATGTACGCGATCGTCAGAGTGTAGATAGCGCAATGAAGGGCGTCGATTATATATTTTCAGCAGCAGCTCTGAAACAAGTTCCATCATGTGAGTTTTTCCCTGTTGAGGCAGTAAAAACCAATGTACTTGGTACCGATAATGTGTTGTTGTCTGCAATAGCGCATGGAGTTAAAAATGTAGTTGTGCTTAGTACAGATAAGGCAGCTTATCCTATCAATGCAATGGGAATGTCTAAAGCTATGATGGAAAAAGTGGCTTATGCTCGTGCTCGTGAGTTGGGTGAAGGAAATAATACGACTACAATTTGTTGTACCCGTTATGGAAATGTTATGGCATCAAGAGGCTCGGTTATTCCTCTTTGGGTAAGTCAGATGGAGCAAGGCCTTCCTATCACCATTACAGATCCTAATATGACACGATTCATGATGACATTGGATGATGCTGTGGATCTTGTCATTTATGCCTTTACTCATGGTGAAAATGGAGATCTTTTTGTCCAAAAGGCTCCTGCTTCTACTCTTGTGACATTGGCACATGCATTAAAAGAACTTTATGCAAAGGTAAATCCAAAATATGGAGAGACAGAGATAAAGGTAATCGGTACTCGACATGGAGAAAAATTGTATGAGACTCTTGTGACACGAGAGGAGATGGTTCGTGCCATTGATATGGGTGAGTATTATCGTATCCCTTGTGATACAAGGGATTTGAATTACGATAAATTCTTTACTCAAGGTGATTCTGAAATTGAAACTATAGAAGATTATCATAGCCATAATACCAAACGATTGGATGTAGAGGGAATGAAAGAGCTTCTTACCAAACTATGTTTTGTTCGTCAGGATTTAGGATTAGAGGCTAAGGAGAATTCTGTTGAAATAAAGTCAGAATGACTTTTCCGGATTGTCGATTAAAGTAAATTTATTTGATCTATAAAAACACTCTTCATGAATATTCTGGTTACAGGAGCGAATGGATTTGTTGGTAAGAATTTGTGTGCAGCTCTGAAAAATGTGCAGTTAGGATATGATAAAACGCATCCTAATTTGTCTATAGAAAATATTTATGAATATGATGTGGATTCGGATCCAGAGGATTTAGAAGTGTTTTGTGCTGATGCAGATTTCGTGTTCAATCTAGCAGGCGTTAATCGCCCGAAGGATAACAGCGAATTCATGGCAGGAAACTATGGGTTTGCTTCAACGTTGTTGGACAAGCTAAAAAGTCATGGGAACAAATGCCCAATAATGCTTAGTTCTTCTATCCAGGCTACGTTGGCTGGTAGATTTGGGAATAGTGAATATGGAAGAAGTAAAAAAGCAGGTGAAGATTTGTTTTTTGACTATTCAAAGGAAACTGGAGCGAAGGTGTTTGTTTACAGATTTTCTAATCTTTTCGGGAAATGGTGTAGACCCAACTACAATTCAGCAGTAGCCACATTCTGTAATAACATAGCAAATGATCTTCCTATCCAGGTAAATGATCCTAACGTGGATATGGAGTTGATTTATATTGATGATCTTGTCGATGAGATGTTTCTTGCCTTGGAAGGTAGAGCACATCATTGTGAATTTGATGGGATAGAGACCGTATGGAAGGAGGATGGCCGTTATTGCGCAGTTCCGGTTTCTCATGAAATAAAATTGGGAGAAATTGTAGATTTGTTGCATACATTCAAAACTCAGCCTCAAACATTGTTGATGCCATCTATGCCTAATGGTTCTTTTGAAAAGAAATTATTCTCAACATATTTAAGTTATCTTCCGAAAGAAAAGGCAATATATGACCTAAAGATGAATGTAGGTAACAGAGGCTCTTTTACTGAGTTGGTAAAATCTGCAGATAAAGGTCAAGTGAGTATAAATATATCCAAACCTGGCATAACGAAAGGTCAGCATTGGCATCATACCAAATGGGAGATCTTTATTGTTGTTTCAGGTCATGGATTAATCCAAATGCGAAAAGAGGGACATGATGAGGTTCTTGAGTATGAGGTAAGTGGAGAAAAAATACAGGCTGTGTATATGTTGCCAGGCTATACTCATAATATTATCAATTTGAGTGATACTCAAGATTTGATCACAGTGATGTATTGTAACGAAATATTTGACCCTTCTCATCCTGATACTTTTCATGATGATGTTAAATAGGATTTTATGAAAACTGACTATACTGATATTAATTGGAAAGATAATGGAAAGTTAAAGCTTTGCATTGTCGTAGGAACTCGTCCTGAAATAATAAGACTTGCTGCCGTTATCAATGCATGCAGAAAGTATTTTGATGTGATATTGGCTCATACTGGTCAGAATTATGATTATAATCTGAACGGAATCTTTTTCAAGGATCTCAAACTTGATGATCCGGAAGTTTACATGGATGCTGTAGGTGACGATTTAGGCGCAACCGTAGGTAATATCATCAACTGTTCATATAAACTCTTGGCTCAGACAAAGCCTGATGCAATGCTTGTTTTGGGAGATACCAACAGTTGTTTGAGTGCCATTTCGGCCAAACGTCTGCATGTTCCTGTTTTCCACATGGAGGCAGGTAATCGTTGCAAAGACGAATGCCTGCCAGAAGAGACCAACCGCCGTATTGTGGATATTATCAGTGATGTGAACATGGCTTACAGTGAACAGGCACGAACATATCTACATGAATGCGGATTGCCTAAGGAGCGTACCTACGTTACAGGTTCACCGATGGCAGAGGTTTTGCATGAGAATTTGGTCGAGATAGAGGCAAGTGATGTTCACAAACGTCTTGGTTTGAAGAAGGGCAAATACATTTTGCTCTCTGCTCATAGAGAGGAGAATATTGACACGGAGAAAAATTTCCTTTCTTTATTCCATGCGATAAATGCTATGGCAGAAAAATATGATATGCCAATTTTGTATTCATGTCATCCTCGTAGTAGAAAACGTTTGGAGGCAAGCGGATTCAAATTGGATCAACGTGTCATTCAACATGAACCATTGGGCTTTCATGACTACAATAGTCTTCAGATGAATGCGTTCTGCGTTGTCAGTGATAGCGGGACATTACCGGAAGAGAGCAGTTTCTTTACTAGCATAAATCATCCGTTCCCCGCTGTATGCATTCGTACAAGTACCGAGCGACCAGAGGCTTTGGATAAGGGATGCTTCATTATTGCAGGTATAGACACAAAATCACTACTTCAAGCTGTGGATACAGCAATTGAAATGAATAGTGATGGCCGATACGGTATTCCTGTGCCTGTATATACCGAAAATGTATCCACAAAAGTGGTTAAAATTATCCAATCATATACGGGAATTGTTGATCGTATGGTTTGGAGAAAAGATAAATAGTATTTTTATAGATTTCAAAACACTGAAAAATAGTTGATTGTTTTTTTCTTGAAATTATTTGTAACATTTTTTAAGAAAATCCGTTGCAACGTAAATTTTATTTTTATATTTGTGTTGTAATGAAAAATACTAGTTTTTGCATGGATTGTTTTTAATATAACAATAAAAACGATTCATAAAGATACAATTATTCCAAGTTAACCTATGCAGGATCAATTGGGGGAAACAGACAGATTTGTCTGTTTTTGCCCAGATCCAACAAAATCAACAATAACATATATTTGTAAGTTTGAACTAAATAATTATTTGTGACTTTTGCTTGTTGTCTCTCTCATTTTTAATCAATGCGTAATTTTATTATTCGATTAGTATCTGTCTTGGGCAGATTTTTAGGTGTGATCATACAAAAGACAAATCGCTTTTTGTGTGATTGTAAAAAGGCTTTTTGCTTCAATTTTAATACGTCAAGACAAAAAAACTCTTTTGGAAGTTTTGGAAAAGGATCTATTCTATATGGACATTTAACAACAGAAAATCCACAAAATATCTTCATTGGAGAAAATGCTATTGTCCAAAAGCATTGTATGTTAGAATCTTGGCATTTTCCTTATATGGAAACAAAAGGAGAACTGAGGATAGGAAATAATTGTTATATTGGAGAGTATTCTCATATAACGACCATAAATAAAATTGTAATCGGAAATAATTCATCGATAGGACGTTTCGTGCTTATTACAGATAATACGCATGGTAAAACGGATGGAGAGGGATTGGATTCGCATCCCCTTGATCGCGAAATCTTATCTAAAGGTCCTGTTATTATAGGAAAAAATGTTTGGTTGGCAGATAAGGTGTCTGTTATGCCTGGCGTAACAATAGGAGATGGTGTTATTGTTGCTGCAAATGCAGTTGTCACACATGATATCCCTCCTTATTCGATCGCTGCTGGTAATCCTGCTAAAGTTGTTAAGAGAATGAGAAATGTTGAAGAATAAATTCTCAATTTTGCATGTCATTTTTAACCATTAATATAAAGACCCTTTCCTATTTATAAAGAAATTGTAAGATAGTATGGAGATTAATAATAATGACGGAAGAGCAAAGGTGTTGGCTTTCTATTTGCCACAATTTTACCCTTGCGATTTTAATGATAAATGGTATTGTAAAGGTTTCACGGAATGGACCAATGTAGGAAAGGCAAAGTCTTTGTTCCGTGGACATTATCAGCCTAAGGTTCCTGCTGATTTGGGTTATTACGATTTGCGTGTTCCTGAAGTTGCAGATAAACAGGCTGAGTTGGCAAGAGCAGCTGGTGTGTTTGGTTTTGCCTATTGGCATTATTGGTGGGCAGGTAAAATGTTGCTCAACATGCCTGCAGAAAGAATGCTGAAAACTCAAAGCCCTGATTTTCCATTTATGTTCGCATGGGCAAATGAGAGTTGGTATAAAAAGCTTTGGGATAAGGATGCTTCAAAAGATACGCTTATCATGGAACAGACCTATCCTGGAGAGGAAGATAATCTTGCTCATTTCAATTATTGTCTTCCGTTTTTTAAGGACCCACGTTATTTGACTTTTGATGGTCGTCCTATGTTCCTTGTATATCATCCGTTGGACTATCCTCAGGTGAAAGAGTTCATGGCTCAATGGAATGGGCTTCTGAAAAAAAATGGTGTTGCAGACAGTTTCTATTGGATGGCTATATCATCGAATGATGATGCTGAGTTTGATAAGTTGAGAAATTTGGGTTTTGATTGTGTGAATTTCCAGATAAGAAGGGAGAGAATCGGTGATTTTACTCCTGATACCAGATTGTCAATAAAGCATATTATTCGAGCATATCAATATCGTAGAAATAGTTTACTTCATCGTCCGGATAAAATAAAATACGAGAATGTTATGAAGCATATTTGGGTTGAGCGATTTGATTCCAGAGAGGATGTGGCTCCCGTTATTATCCCTAATATGGATCATACGCCAAGAAGTGGCTCTAATGGTTTCGTATATTTGAACGCAACGCCTTCCAATTTTGAAAAGTTGGCTCGCCGTGTTCTTGAAAATGTGAAGAAGAAACGTAATAAGATTGTGATGATGAAGTCTTGGAATGAATGGGCTGAAGGTAATTATATGGAACCGGACATGAAATATGGTCATGGTTTTATTGATGCCTTGGGCAAGGTCGTTGAAGATACAAAAGAGTGATTTTTTTTCATCAATGTAAGACAAAATGAATTTGGAGCAACCGTTAATCTCTATAGTCGTTCCCGTATATAATGTAGAGGCCTATTTGGATCGTTGTGTACAGAGTGTCGAGCAACAATCTTATCAAAATTGGGAATTGTTGTTAATTGACGATGGTAGTTCCGACCGTTCTGCAGAAATATGTGATAACTGGAATCAGAAAGATTCTCGTATTCGTGTTTTTCATAAACGAAATGGAGGCGTAAGCAGTGCCCGAAATATGGGTTTGGATAATGCCAAGGGTGATTATCTGTTGTTTGTAGACGCTGATGATTGGTTGTCTGCTGACGCTTTGCAGCAATGCGAAACTTTGGTTGAAAAGAATAATTTAGATGCCTTGTTATTCGGATGGAACAGTGCGTCATCAAATTCAGATTTAAATGCGATAAACATAAAAGAGACAGAAATCTGTGATTTTGAACAGTTCTTTGATTCAACAGTTATCTCAGGAAATTTATGGCTTTGCTTTTTTAGAAGAGATATCATTGAGCAGAATTCGTTGCGCTTTAATGAAAAAATGAAATATGCAGAGGATCAGTTGTTTTTATATTCTTATCTGACTTTCTGCGAGAGAATTAAGTCGTCAAATTTGCATTTGTACTATTATTATAATCGTCCGGGTAGTGCCATGAATAATATGAATTATTCAGCTCTTGCAGAATCGATGTTGTTGTATGATCAATCAAAGGTAAAATATCCGAAGATAAGCAGATTCGTAGACCGACATAATTTGGAAGAAATTATGAATGTATTGGATATGAACGCAATGCCTTATCGACAGATAAAAACTCTTTATCATAAATTACATATTGATATAAAGAATATTTCCAATCCTTCTCATCGCATTTTTGTCCGTGTGTCTTGGTTTGGATTCTTTTGGGCGGTGCTGGTTTTGAATGCTTTTCATTTATTCATTCGTCGAGATTATTTTGAGATGAAAAAACTGAATCAGAATAAATGAGTGTTCTGTCGGAAGTGTTATTTAGAATTTGATTTATGAAGATATTGCATATGCATGCCTCCTTGCGTAGCGGAGGAATAGAAGCAATGATTACCAATCTTTCCAATGAGATGGTGAAGACGGAGAGTGTCAAAATTGGTTTGTTGTTAGAGATTGGAGAGAATGACGTCTTTTTGAATAAATTGGATAAAAGAGTCTCCGTTGTTTCAATGCAGAACAATGGAGTAGTTTCGAAGCTTGTATTGATATGGAGAGTCTTTCAATTTCTTCGTCGTGAAGATGCTGATGTTGTTCATATACATGGCTTTTTTGCTTATTACGCTTTGGCAGTTTTGTTGTTGCATAGGAGTAAAAACTTCTTTTATACGATGCATAACGATGCCTATAACGAGGGAACTGTTTGGGATTTAAGATTTGCTTTTCTTAAAAGATTCTGTTTTAAAAAAGGTTGGATTCATCCTGTTACAATTTCTCATGCATCAAAACAGTCTTTCACAGAGTTGTATCGTGTCGATAGCAAGTTGATATATAATGGCGTTCCTACTCCTCAGGTTCAGTCTGCTGGACTTGAGAAATTCCGTTTGACTCCTCAGACTCGTTTGTTTATTCATGCAGGCAGAATTTCTCCTCAGAAAAATCAGATCGTAATGTGTGAGGTCTTTAAACAGCTGATAGAGGAGGGTAAAGATGTGGTTTTGCTCATTGCCGGAAAAGAGGAAAATGATAATATATTTAAGGAAATCCAATCTTATATATGCAACAGAATAGTCTATTTAGGTGAAAGAAATGATGTGCCTAGTATGATGAACGAGAGCGATGCGTTTTGCTTGTTTTCTATCTTCGAAGGAATGCCTGTGACGCTGTTAGAGGCATTGTCTGTTGGCTGTGTTCCTATCTGTACCCCGGTAGGCGGAGTACCAGAGGCGTTGGAGAATGGTAAGGTTGGTTTCTTGGCTGAGACTCCGACTGTGGAAGCCTGCTGCAAATCTGTCAATGATTTTTTGGCACTGGATGATAATCGGTTGATGACAATGAAAGAAAATGTCCGTAAAAAATTTACGGAATTTGATATTCGGAATACAGCCAAGGAATATGTGGATTACTACAAAGAGATAATAAATAAAAGATCATAACGTCTTCTTGACGATAAGGCTTGTTATAAAGATATTTCTCATGCTGTTAATCCTTATGGTGACGGTAACGCATGCAGACATGTTGAGGCTAAGCTGAAATAAAAAGTTGGGATAAATCTGAAAGATGAGCAAAAGATTATTCTCGAAGATTTATTTCTAGTATAAAAAAGAAGCAGAAAGAGTATAAACTCAAATGCGAGTGATATATGAAGGTTGGATTAATATTGGCTAATAATAGATGGGCGTCTCCCTATGTGGAAATTTACACGAAATATCTGGATGAGGCACACATTGATTATGATATCATTTTGTGGAATCGAGATCTTAGTGAAGCAGAAAATGACTTGACTTTTACATGTAGTGAGCAAGTGAATAAAATTTCTCTTTATTTTAAATATAGCTCGTTTATTAAGCAGGTACTTAGGAGTAAAAAGTATGAAAAGATAGTTGTCTTTTCTTCTCAGGTAGCGATATTTCTTGCCTTTACATTGTTGTCCAACTACAGAAAACGTTTTGTTTTGGATTTAAGAGATCTTGCTTTTGAACAAATTTGGTTTTTGAAGCCTTTGTATAAAATGATAGTGAAGAGCGCAGGCTTGAATGTTGTATCGTCACCTGGTTTTATCAAGTATCTTCCAAAAGCAGATTATTTGGTATCTCATAATTTGAATCAGGAAGAGGCCGATAATGCTAAAAATATTCATTATCAACCGAATGCTAAAAACAAAATTCTTACTATTGGAGCTATAAGAAATCACAACAGTAATGTGGAGGTCATCGATGCTGTTGCTGGTAGGAAAGATGTTGATTTGCAGTTTGTCGGTAAAGGTCCTTCTTCTGAAAGTTTGATGCAATATGTAAAGGTGAAAAATTGTGATAATATATCTTTTGTTGGATATTACAACAAACAGGAAGAACCGGAGTATGTTAAGAAATGCTCGTTCTTGAATATTTACTATCCAAAAGAGAAATCTCACTCTTCCATTTTGTCTAACAGGTTCTATGTCTCTCTTGTTTATAAAAAACCAATGCTGGTAACTCACGGAGGAATTCAAGGCGATTACGTAGAAAAATATGGATTGGGTGTTTCTTTGGAGAATTGTGATGACTTGGTTTCGAAACTGAACTCTTATTTGTCATCTCTTGAGGTTGGAAAATATGAATTGAATTGCAATAAACTTCTTGAGTGTTTTGTGACAGAGAATAAGATGACGAAACAGGCAGTAGTAAACTTTTTGAAAAATTAAAAATTAGGCTAAAAAACAAAAAATATTTTTTGCGTTTGTAGTTTTATATAAAGTAAATGTAATACGATGGGTGATAATAGTATTTCTAAAGCAATTTCGAGAGATAATTCTTTAAATCTAATTAGACTGTTGTGCTGCCTTCAGATTTTTGCAGGACATATGATGTATCATTTGGAAGTTCAATTTCCTTTTGTGATTGATCGCTTCCTTCATTTTTTCTTAGGTCTTCCTGTTTTCTTTATGTTGAGTGGCTTCTTGATATATAAGTCAATAGAAAGAACCCCCGATACGAAAACCTTTTTTTTAAAAAGAGTTTTAAGACTATTCCCTGAATTATGGGTCTGTGTGTTAGTCGAATTAATATGTATTTTGATATTTAATCATGATCCAATCAACATGAAAGACTTTGTGTTGTTTGGAGTAGGGCAAAGTACCTTCTTCCAATTTTGGACCCCAGAGAGTTTACGTGGTTATGGTGTAGGTTGCCCCAATGGATCTTTATGGACAATACCTCCTATTATTGAGTTTTATATTGTAATCTGGTTCTCTTTTAAATGGCTTGACCGACAGAAAATTCAAACTTGGATTTTATTGTTTCTTTTGATGGCAGGTTTTAGTCATTTCTTTTATCTCTATCAGAGTAGAATACCAGTTATAATCTTTAAACTTGCTGATGTTACCGTGCTCCCTCAATTATGGGTATTCTTTTTAGGTACATTTGTCAGTAAGTTTTCAGATAGAATCCTTCCTTTCCTGAAAAAGTATTGGTGGACATTTTTTGCCATGTCATTCTTCTTCTTTTGGTCGGATATTGATATGAAAATTGGATATTTTGGAAGCCTCCAGATCTTGACATTATGTTTGTTCGCTCTAGGATTTGCTTTTAGATTTCCTAAATTAGACATAAAGATGGACATCTCTTATGCTATTTATGTTTATCACATGGTAGTTGTTAATGTCTTTGTGGAAATGGGATTGATAAAGAGTTGGCCTATCTTCTTTACTGTTGTAGTCATAACATTATCCATCTCTTGGCTCTCTACAAAATATGTAGGTGGCTTTTCTCAAAGAATGAAGACAAAAATGTGATGGGGTAGCAACTCCTAAGTTGTACGAAAAAAATGTAGTTGTACAAATGAATATTCTATTTTTGACAATATGTCGTTTCGACGATGTTGAGGCTCCTGGGTTATATACTGATTTGATGCGTTGTTTCAGAGACAATGGGCATAATGTATATGTAGTGGCTCCATTGGAGAGACGTTATCATCAGAATACCGAATTGCGCGAAGTTCATGGCGTTCGTGTTTTGGGCGTAAAAACCTTAAACATGCAGAAATGCAATGTCATTGAAAAAGGAGTTGGAATTTTGTTGGTTGAACATCAGTTTAAGAGTGCGATTAAGCATTATTTAGGTGATGTGAAGTTTGATTTGGTTACCTATAGTACGCCTCCGATTACTTTCACGAAGGCTGTTGAATGGGTAAAAAATCGCTGTCATGCTAAGACCTATCTGCAGTTGAAGGATATTTTTCCTCAAAATGCTGTGGATATTTGTATGATGAAACAGAATTCGTTTATTCATAAGTATTTTTTGAAGAAGGAGCGTAGCCTTTACGAAGCAAGTGATTACATTGGCTGCATGAGTCCTCGAAATGTGGAGTATCTTCTTAGTCAGAATTCTTGGCTGGATAAAAACATTGTTGAGGTTTGTCCGAATTGTGAAGATGAAGCACTTCCTGCAGGGTCCATAAAAGAGGGAGAATCGAGTTTGTCTGTTGCTCAGATCAGAGCGAAACACGGACTTCCTACCGACAAAACGATTTTTGTTTATGGAGGAAATTTAGGAAAACCCCAAGGCATCGATTTCCTTATTCAGGCATTGAAGGCCAATGAAAAGAATGACATGGCTCATTTCCTTATCGTTGGGTCAGGAACAGAGTACTCGAAATTGGAAAAATATGTACAGACAAATCATCATCAAAATGTAACCTTGCATAGCGCATTGCCTCGCGAGGAGTATGATGAGATCGTACGTGCATGTGATGTTGGTCTGATTTTTTTGGATTATCGTTTTTCCATACCTAATTATCCATCAAGGTTGTTGGCTTATCTGAAAAATGGTATGCCAGTTCTGTGTGCAACAGACCGAAGTACTGATATAGGAACTATGGCTGAACGGAATGGTTATGGAATAGCTGCATACAGTGATGACGTCTCTAGTTTTAATGCAGGACTTAATCGTTTCATGGAAAATCCTGAGATTATAAAAGAGATGGGAGAACGAGGCTATCAATTTTTTAAAGAAAATTATAATCCGAAAAATGCTTATGAGATAATCATAAAGCATTTTGAATGATATGAGTGATTAGAAAAGAGATATGTATAAGTGCTTTTTTAAGAGATTTCTAGACTTTGTGTTGAGCTTGTTTGTGCTGATCTGTTTGTCGCCGGTGTTCATCGTGGTGACAATATGGCTTCATTTTGCAAACAAAGGTGTCGGTGCTTTTTTCTTTCAGGAAAGACCCGGATTGCACGGTAAGATATTCAAGGTGATTAAATATAAAACGATGACCGATGAACGTGATGCAGAAGGCAAATTCTTGCCGGATGAAGTACGTTTGACGAAAGTCGGTAAGTTTGTCCGATCAACTAGCCTTGATGAATTGCCTCAGTTGATTAACGTGTTGAAAGGAGATATGTCATTGATAGGTCCTCGTCCTTTGTTGCCTCAATATTTACCATTATATTCGAAGGAACAGGCGCGTCGTCACGATGTACGTCCGGGTATAAGCGGATGGGCTCAGTGTCATGGACGAAATGCAATTTCATGGACTGAAAAGTTTAAACTGGATGTTTGGTATGTTGATCATCTATCATTCATAACAGATCTGAAGGTTATCTTCATTACATTGAAGACGGTTATTAAACGAGAAGGCATTTCTCAAGAGGGACAAGTTACTGTGGAGTTTTTCAATGGTCATAATTGATTTGAAACTATCATAATCTATATACAATGTATTTATACGGAGCAAGTGGTCATGCTAAAGTGATTATTGATATACTGGAGGCTCAGAATGTTAGAGTTGATGGCTTGGTAGATGACAATCCTGATATAAATGAATTGCAGGGCTATCCTGTATATCATAAGACTGATGTGTTGTCTCCTGTTATCGTCAGTATCGGTATTAATGCAACAAGGAAGAAAATTGTTGAAAAACTGAATGCTGATTTCGGCACAGCCATTCATCCTTCTGCTATTGTTGCAAAGACAGTTCAGATAGGAGAGGGTTCTGTTGTGATGCATGGAGCCATCATACAAACGGATGCTTGTATCGGTAAACATAGCATTGTGAATACAGGTGCATCCGTTGATCATGAGTGTCAGATTGGTGATTATGTGCATATTTCACCTCATGCAACGCTTTGTGGTAACGTGCATGTAGGAGAAGGGTCTTGGATAGGCGCTGGTGCGACCTTGATTCCAGGAGTGAAAGTTGGCAAATGGTGCATCATCGGAGCCGGAGCTTCTGTGGTTAGAGACGTTCCTGATTATGCTGTGGTTGTGGGTGTGCCCGCAAAGGTGATAAAATACAATAAATAAAATGATAATCCGCAATATGTCCCACTGAAAATTTGCATAAACCCGGCATAAACGCTAACTTTGAGCATATATAAAATCGGCATTGAAATGAAATTGTTGGAGTTCACACAAAAATATCCGGACGAGGAGTCTTGCATCGCAAAA
>Ga0208197_1000799_pt1 | contig 36254 bp, 28 predicted proteins | sample AD_JPNNA4_MetaG_FD_184444 | JGI IMG/M metagenome (GOLD analysis project Ga0208197, IMG submission 184444) | Active sludge microbial communities of municipal wastewater-treating anaerobic digesters from Japan - AD_JPNNA4_MetaG (SPAdes) (version 2) | ecosystem: Engineered > Bioreactor > Anaerobic...
GACCACTCTGCTCAACAGTTTCCTGGGGCGAGGTCCTCAACTCCGCATCGAAAGCGGTTAACCTTGGTTATCCCGACGAAAACCCTTCGGAAAACCGTACCAGACCGCTCACTGAGAATTGCTGAAACGAGCATGAAACGGTTGCATTTTGACCGGTCCGAAGATAAAGTTACACGGGAGTCGCCATTGTCCGAATCTCTCCGAGCATATCAGCCGATACGGAACCAGATGTATAACCTGCGCCTGATTTTTCTGCTGCTGACCGCGCTTGTTCTGTCTGCCGCGCCTGTCTGCGCCCAGGATGTCCTCGCTCCCGGGGATACCATCCGGGTGTGGGTGAAGGGCGAGCCGGACCTCACCGTCGAGCGTGTGATCGGCAGTGACGGAAGCATTTCCTATCCCTTGCTCGGTACCGTGCCCGTTCACGGATTGAAACCCTACGAAGCGGCCCGCACAATCGCCCGTCTGCTCGACGACGGCTATATCCGCCAGCCTCTCGTGCAGATCGACGTCACGTCGAGGGCGCCGGCCCGTTCCGAGCCGCCGGCGATTCCCGCCGTGAGCGAGAGGCCGTCGTCTTCCCCCCCCGAACCGCAAGCGGCGCCGTCCGAAGCGCCTGCGGCCCCGCTTCCCGACGCCCGGACGGAAGTACATCCCCCGGTTTCCCCCGCGGCGGCCCCGGCCCCCAAGGCCGTTGCTCCCAAACCTGTAAGCAAGCGCCTCATCGAGGTCGTCGACGGAAAAAACGGCGCGGGCATCGGCAGCGCCGCCCTGTTCCTCGGCGGAAAGATCTACCAGAGTAACCGTCTCGGTCAGATGCTCATCGAGCAGTCGAGCGGCCGCATCATTCTCATCGCCGACGGTTACAAGATTTTGCAGGGGCCGCTCGAGCGCTTCCTGCGCGCCGGAAACCCCGCCCGCATCGTCATGGACAGGATTACCGTGGCCGGGGTGATAACGGTAAAGGTCATCGATATCCGTGACGGGAAGCCGCTTCCCGGGGTGAAGGTGACCCTCGACGACATGAGCGTTAAGACCAACTCCCAGGGCATCTTCCGAATGCGCGACATCCGCAAGGAGTTCGGCGAGATCAAACTGGAAATGGCCGGCTACAAGCCGCTTCGCAAGATCATCGATTTCAAGGGGCCTGCCGAGCAGGTGCTGGCGCTGAAACGCGATGAGTAGGCGCGGCTTCACCCTGATCGAGCTGATCATCGTCGTGGCCATCATCGCCGTGCTGGCTGCCACGTCGTACAACTACTACCAGGACTCGCTTGCGACCGCCCGCGAGAACGTCGTCAGGCAGAACATCCAGATGGTCAGGGAAGCGATCGGGCGCTATTTCCAGACGAATCTCCAGCACCCCGCGGATCTCGATGCGCTCAAGCCGGCCTACCTCACGCAGTCGGCCGAACAACTTCTCGTCTATCCGCTCGGAAGCGCGACGATCGAAGTCGAGGTGCCGGCCGACAACAACGTGACGAACCTCCTCCAGTATAAGGGCGCCTTCGGCTGGGTGACGGCCGCCCAGAACAAGACGGACAAGAAACTGATACGCGCGGTGAGGGTGCGCGTCGACAGCGGATATCTGATCAACTGAAGAATAACGGGAAGCGAAGGGGATAAGAGATGGTCGAGCAGGCACAGAACCAGCCTGAAAAATCGCCGGCACAAGAGATCACGCCGGGCTCCGAGCCCAGAACGGTGCTGTCGTATCTGAACCCGTTCTACGGGACGGTTTCGCTCAGCGAACGGCTCCTTTTCACAAAGTATTTCACGACGCTGACGAGGGCCGGTATTCCGGTTCTCCGGTCGCTCGGAACGCTCGCCCGCCAGATGCAGACGGCTCCCTTCCGCAAAATGATCTGGGAGATGCGGAACGACGTCGAGGGCGGTATCCCGCTGAACATGGCCTTCCGCAAGAATGAAGACACGTTCGGGCTGCTGTACACAAACCTTGTCCGGGTCGGCGAGGAGTCCGGCCGGCTTTTCAACGTGCTCGATCGGCTCAGCACGCTGCTCGACCGCGAAATCAAACTTCGCCGGAAGGTGCTCGCGGCGATGACGTATCCGGCGGTCATCACCCTCGTCGCAACCGGCGTCGTGCTGTTCCTGATGCTGGCCGTCATTCCCCAGTTCGCGAAACTGTTCGCCCAGTTCGGGCAGGAGCTGCCGTGGCTCACCCAGCAGGTCATCAATGTCAGCAGCTTCGTCGGAAACAATTTCCTCAACCTCATCGCGGCGACCGTGGCGATTCTCCTGGTGATCTATCAAGTGAATCAGACGACCGGCGGGCGTCGTTTCTTCGATTCCGTGCGGTTGAAAATCCCTGTGATCGGAAATCTGACGCAGAAGTATGCGATCGCGATGTTCTCCCGAAACATGGCGACGCTCTTTCAGTCTGGCGTTTCGATCATCACCGCGATGAAGATCAGCATCGAGACCGTCGAGAATATCATTCTCGCCGATGCCCTCAACCAGGTCGTCCGCGACGTCGAGGGCGGTCAGCCGATCGCCAAAGCCCTCGTGAAGGTTGACATCATGCCCGAGTTGACGACGCAGATGATCGAGGTCGGCGAAGAGACCGGTAACCTCGACGACATGCTCGAAAAGGTCGCCGAGTTCTACGAGGACGAGATCAATTTCATGATCGACCAGATGACGGCCCTTGTCGAACCGGCGTTTATCCTTGTTCTTGGAACGATCGTCGGCGTTATCGTCGTAGCTATGTATCTTCCGATATTTAAAATGGCCAAGGTCGTATCGGGAGGCGGAGGCGGTGGAGGCGGCCCGACGATGCCGTAACGGTTCCGTCTGACGAAAGACGGGCTGGGAAACCGATGTTTCCCGGCCCTTTTTTATTTTTTTCGCTCATTGCTTCTTCGGATTCGTGAAAAGGCTGTCGATAGGTAATGTGTATTAGGCTGCATTGCCAGCAGGAGTCGCACCCAATCGAAGGAGCTTGATCATGCAAAACCAGCGGGCCCGGTATCGCACGGCGATGCGTTGGGCCGTCGCGTGTCTTTCCATGCTGGGATGCCTGAGTGCCGGTTCTGCCTTCGCCGGCGTGCTTTCCGACCTGTCCGTGACGGAACTGGGTGAGAAGCGGCTGTGCCTGTTCGCAGAACAGGAAATTTCGGATGTCGCCGCGCGGGCCGTTGCCAGCGATGTTCTTGAAATCGATCTGCCCGACTGCACCTTCTCCGGCGGTCCGAAGATCGTTCTCGCCCCCCACGCGAAAATCAAGTTCCTTCGCATCAACCAGATCGGCCGGCAGCCGGATATCGTCCGCGTCGCGGCCGTGTTCGAACCGGGCCTGACGTTCGTTCCGAAACTCGAAAACAAGCGGCTCATCCTCGACCAGATCGGGGAAACGCCGAAGCGTCCTCTGGTGACGCCGCAGAAGCCGACGCCGCTTCCGCCCAAGAGAGAGTTCGCTCCCGAAAAACCCGCGGGGTATGTCACGGAAAAACTGCAGGAACCCATTTCCCTGAAGACGCAGGAACCCGTTCCGACCGAACCGAGGAAGGTTGTCGTTCCTGAAAAGGCTGTTGAAACGGCCCCCGAACAACCGAGAGAGAACGTCCAGGTCGCTTCGGCCAGGCCTGCTCCCCAGGCTCCTCGCACGGCGATTCCCGTTGCCGAGCGGGAGTTTCTCGACCAGAAGGTGAGCATCCAGTTCGAACAGCAGGAGCTGACGACCATTCTCGACGCCCTGGCGCAGAAGTTCGGCCTTCGCATCTTCGCCGATGGCGGCGTGAAAGGGAAGTTCACGGTCCATGCCGTCGACATGCCCCTGAGAGATGTGCTCAAGAGCCTTCTCCTGCAGAAAAATTTCCAGTATACCCTCCGCGGCAAGGACCTGACGGTCATTTCGCTCGGCCAGCATGCCGATCGTGTTGCCCGCGAACTGCTGTTCAAGGACCTCGGCCTGAAGGATGCATTGCAAACGCTATCGAAAATGATGAACGTCAACCTCATCATTCACGAGTCCGTGAAGGACAAGAGCGTCAACTTCTACGTTGAGAACCTCAGCCTGGATGAGCTTCTCGAACTGCTCATTTCGACGAATGATCTCGTGATGAAGCCCCACAACGAAAACACCTACATCATCATGACCAAGGAAGAGGCGAAAAAGTTCGGCAATAAGCAATACAGGACGTTCAAGCTGGTCAACGCGAAGCCCGCCGAGGTCATCAGCATGATCACCGGCAGCAAGTCGCTTTCCGAAAAGATCGATACCGCCAACATGGCCGTCAATGACCGCATCAACGCCCTGTCGGTCTACGAGACGCCCGAAAATCTCGACCTGATCGCCAAAGTCATCGAAAACGTCGATGAGAAGCTGAAGCAGGCCGTCATCGAAGTCAAACTTCTCGAGGTGAACCGCTCTTTCACCAGGGAACTGGGCATCGATCTCAACAGTGGGAACGGCGTCAATATCAATGTTCCCGACGTCACCAGAATTCCGACCTCCTACGCTCTTGGTGCCCGCCTTGTGATGCTTGAAAACGAGGGCAAGGCGAAGGTGCTGTCCAGCCCCAAGATCAGGGCCGTTCACAACAAAAAGGCGACGATCAATATCGGGAAAAAGATTCCCGTTCCGTATTTCCGGTATGAAGTTGCGTCGACGACGTATCTGGGTTACGTGCCGCAGACCTACAAGGAATACCGCGACCTCGACACCGGCATTCAGCTTGATGTCACGCCTGAAATTTCACACGACAACGAAATCAGTCTTGATATAAACCTCCGTATCGATGAAGTCGTCAAGATCAATGATGATGGCCAGCCGACGCGTGACAGCCGGAGCACGCACTCCTACATCCGCGTGCAGGACGGCGAGACGGTCGTCCTGGGCGGTCTGATATCGAGCCAGAACACGACAGATACCTCGAGCCCCGCGCTGATAAACAAAATTCCTCTTCTGAAGCGGCTGACCAGTAAAACGAAAAATGTGAAGAGCGACGTCGAAATGATCATGCTCGTCACACCGCGACTCGTGAATCTCGACGATGCCGACGAGCCGTCGCCTGAGAAGTCCGAACTCGTCGTTCAAACCCGGAACTGAGACAGAAGGTTGTTATGAAGCGTCTGAACATGTTGAGGTGTCGGCCGGTAAAGGGATACAGGCCCCTTGATGCCCGTGGGTTCAACCTCATCGAGATGATGGTGGCCGTCATCATCATCGCTACGCTCGTTCTCATCGCCGTAAGAGAGTATGGGGAGTATGTCCTTCGGGCGAAGATCACCAAGGCCCAGGTCGATCTCGAAGAGCTGGCCAAGGCTGTCAGGATGTACAATACGAAGGAAGAACAACCCTTCAGAATCGCCACCTTTACCATTCTCGAGTTGGGAAGCTTCGTCGGAACCTACCTCGAGAAAGAACCCCCCTTCGATCCCTGGGGAACTCCGTATCGACACAATGCCGATATGGGAATCGTTTATTCGATCGGTCCTGACGGGCTTGACTCGCAGATTCGCGTGATACCGAATTTTCCTTCGGATGATATAATAGTAAGATATATGCCTCAGGAGTTTTTCATCACGAAGGTCGAATACGTCGACGCGAACCGGAATATCCGCATAGATTTCGGCGACAGGATCGATATCTTCTTTTCCCGCCCGGCGAAGATGACGAATGTTTCGGTGTTCGATTTCATCACCAATTACCCCGAAAGGGCTCTTGGAAGCGCAATCGTGTCGAGCCCCCCGAAGGGAAACGTTCTCTCGTTCCTCTTCGCCTCCCCGGTTCCTCCTTCGATTAATATCGGGGAAACGACGATCCGCCCCAGGGATTTCATCGATTCGATCGTCGATTGCTCTCCGCAACCACAGCCCCTGCGCAAACATGATGAAATTCTGATCCAAAGTAGAAGAATGTAGTAAAAAAAAAGAAAAAAGATTATTTTTATGTGGAAAATATCCCTTTTGAGGTAAATATACCTCGCGTCACCGCGCGGGGGTTTTTCTTATAGAGAACAGAAGAGGATCGTCGAGAAAATAATTTCCATTCGCCAAAGCGGGTACAAGGCTTGCGTAAATAAATATAGATTTATTTCAAGGTGTAAAATTTCAAGACTGAAGGCAGATTTTTGAGTTCTTTGACAAAAATATAAAAAACTTCTGGAAAATTTGTAAAATATACATATTCTTTGGCGGTATGATTATTGCCGATGGTATGATAAGATAGCGCTAAATCTGACCTGAATGGGGATTTCATGAGACTCTTCCCTGGTGGTGTTTATGGCGGGAGCCGAGGGTTCACCCTGATAGAACTCCTCGTGGTAATTGCGATCATCGCTATCCTGGCGGGAACGGCCCTTCCGTATGTACAATCCTATGTCCTTGAAAGCAAGATCAGCAAAGCAAAGGCCGATCTTGAGGAAATCGGTCGGGCCATAGCCATCTACGAAACGCGGGAAAAGGTATACATGGCCTCCGATGTTTCTCTCCTCACAGGTCGGTATCTGAATAGATCCCCTATTGACCCGTGGGGCCGCCCTTTTATCGTGGCGACGCATGCTGGAACGGTATACTCCTCAGGCCCCGACAGAAACCCGGCAACGCAGGATGATAACGTATTTTATATGTATCAGCCTCTTCTCGCGCTGGTGAGAGCCAGATGGGTGGATGCCAACCAGACCGGTCGGGTCGATACGGAGAATACGCCGGATTACCTCCTGCTCACATTTTCCCGAACCATCAACGACAAGGCCCCGGGGGCGGACGTGAAAAGTCCCCTGAATTTCAGTTTCAGCAGTATTGCTGATGCCGATGTCGAAAACCTCTTCGCCTGGGACCAAGTCGCCACGATGCCCGATGGAAAAGGCCTGATGATTCCCCTTGCCACGGCGGCGCACATGATTTTCACCCCGGGAAGCGATACCGTTGCCGTGAAATCCGGGAATACGCTTTTCGATACCTCGATCTTTCAATTGAACAGATGCATTTCAAGCCAACCGGTTATTATCAAGGCTGAATAAAGAAAATTATACATTCCTAAGGAGAATTGGGTATGAGACGGGGCTTTACATTGATCGAACTGTTGGTGGTTATCACGATCTTGGCTGTCCTGGCCGGGGCCGCGATGCCGTATGTCCAGTCGTATGTTGAAGAGTCGCGTCTGGCCAAGGCAAAAACGGACCTTGAAGAAATTGCACGAGCGTTGATTGTCTATGAAACCAGGGAAGGCGAATACAACCAGGGTGATGTGTCGATTCTTACCGGCCGATATCTGAACAAATCTCCGATCGATCCCTGGGGCAAGGCCTATCGGGTCGCCACGGCCGAAGGAATCGTTGTCTCGTGTGGTCCTGACCGGAGTTTTGAGGATGCGGACGACAACCTGTTCTATCCCTATCAGCCGCCCTTGGCGCTCGTTCAGGTGAAATGGGTCGATAAGAATAATTCGGGTGCCGTAGACACGCAGAATATCAACGACGAGCTCCATCTCCTTTTCAGTCGTAAGCTCAAATGCGCCACGAGTACGATCACAGGCAAACTGGGCGAGTGCTTCGGCATATCCACGGATGGAGCGAGTATCGCTTCGATTCCGGCGGTCGTTGACAGCACCGGTGATGCGATCAGAATGGTTGCCTCCAGAACCGTTATTCTGAAAGTATTAACCGGAAGCCAGAATGCTTTCCTCGTCGGAAGCAGTACGATTCAGGTTCTGGAAGGTCATAAAACACTGATCGATATGGCTGCGGTGCCGAACTTCTGTATTTCGTCGCAACCCGTCATCATTCTTCCTCAGTAAGTATCTCAAGAAAAAGGAGACATTCTATATGAAACGCGGTTTCACCCTCATCGAACTTCTCGTCGTCATCACAATTATCGCGGTACTGGCCGGTGCCGCCATGCCGTATGTCCAGTCCTACGTCGAAGAGGCCCGGCTCGCCAAGGCCAAAACCGACCTTGAAGAGATCGCCCGCGCCCTGATGGTGTATGAAACCCGGGAAGGCGAATACAACTCCGCCGATGTTTCGATTCTCACCGGCCGCTACCTGAACAAGGCCCCGATCGATCCCTGGGGCAAGGCCTATGCGGTTTCGACCTCCGCCGGTTATGTCTACTCCGGCGGTCCGGACAGATCGCTGACGAATGCGGATGACAACCTCATCTATTCCTACCAGCCGCCCTTGGCGCTGGTCCAGGTGAAATGGGTCGACAAGAACAACTCCGGCGCCGTCGATGCCCAGAACATTAACGACGAACTGCATCTCCTGTTCAGCCGCAGACTTTCTGGTGATAATGCGAATTGGTTAACCTCCCCGGATACTGAGGAGATTCCGAAAGCATTGAAGGCATGCTTCAGGTTGTCTTCAACTGGCGATATTACGAGCGTTATCGCTAGTGGGGTTACTGATGGAAAGAGTGACGTTAGAATCGTTGCTTCTCGGACTATCATTCTCAAGGTGAGTGCCGCCGATTCATTCGCCGTCGGCAGTGACACAATCACGATTATCTCGGGCCATGACACTTTGAAAGATCTTGCAAATCCTCCGAATGCCTGTATCTCGTCCCAGCCGGCCGTTATTATGCCGCAATAACGAAGTATCTGGTGGGTTGATTCCTGACCTTGTATGTAATTTGACAGGAGGAAATATTATGATACGCAGACAGGGTTTCACTCTGATTGAACTGTTGATTGTCGTCACGATCATCGCTATTCTGGTCGGCGCCGCAGTTCCCTACGTCCAGGACTACGTCGACCAGACCCGAACCAGCCGCGCCAAGGCCGATATCGATGAAATCAAGCGTGCGCTCATGCTTTATGAAGTTCAGTATGGCCATTATACAAGTGATACCATTGCCAGCTTGGTTGGCCCCTTTCTGACCAGAAATCTTCCCGATCCTTGGGGAAATGCTTATAAAGTTGATGATAAAAAATCAAGAGTATACTCAATGGGGCCAGATGGAGAAGCCGGTAATGGTGATGACGTAACTGCCGATTTCCGTCCTCGAATGGCTGTCACACGGGTGAATTTTGTTGATATTGATGGTGACGGTGTTCCGAGCACAAATGATGTGTTGTCTGTCAGGGTGTGCCGACCCCTTGCCTCTACTGTTGGAACCGACAATGTCCTCGTTGTCTCTGATAGCGGAACTGTTGCTACATTAGCTAGCCCTACCAGAGTGAATGATTATACGGTTCAATTTACATTGGGGACAATATCTAATATGGTCCTGAGTGAAAGCAAACTTCTGATCAGTTCCGGAAATGCCATCAAGGATGAAAGTGCTACTGATTTTCTCGAACAAGCTCGCCCGGATCGGCTGAAAATATTCTTCGAATGATATCAAGATTTTGAAAAGCGGCCTCTGGCGAGGCCGCTTTTCTCAAAATCCCTTCTGATTTTCCCCATGGCCTTGGTAATTCTTCAGGAGAATGAGTTATGAACACGAAAAATAAAGGCTTTACGTTGATCGAATTGCTAATTGTGGTTACGATCATCGCAATCCTTGCTGGCGCAGCAATTCCCTATGTCCAGGACTATGTCGAACAGACGCGGTCCGGACGCGCAAAAGCCGATCTGGATGAGATCAAGCGGGCGATCATGCTGTATGAGGCTCAGTTCGGGACCTATACGAGCGATAACATCGCCAGCCTCGTTGGCCCATTCCTCACCAAGAACATCCCTGATCCCTGGAGCAGTGCGTACGTGGTCAGCAACGCCAGTTCCACCGTTTATTCGTATGGCCCTGATGGAAAAGACGGTACGGGGGACGAAATCATCGTCGAGTATCGCCCTCGCTGTAACCCGGGCCTACTATCTTGATGCCAACGGTGACGGCCTCCTGAGTACGGGTGATGCTCTTCACATCGTCGTGTGTCGCCCCGCCTCCGGGGACGTGTTTTCAAGCACCGGATTGTCGATTGCAGACGCCGGAGGCGCCGTTCTTTCCTCAGGCGATTGGCTGAGCGGGACACTGGCCAGTTTCACCTTCACCGGAATTACTCCGGACTTCAGGCCTGGTTCGAGTACGCTCAGTGTCGCTGCCAATAATGCGATCGTTGATCAGAGTAATACCAAAGCTCGTGCCGATACTTTGAAAATTCTGTATCAATAATGGTTGTATGGTTTCCTATCTTCCCGGTGCCAGCAAAAGGAGAATGATGATGAAACGTGGTTTTACCCTGATCGAGCTTTTGGTCGTGATCACGATACTCGCAGTGCTTGCCGGCGCTGCAATGCCGTATGTCCAATCATACGTCGAAGAGGCTCGCCTGGCCAAGGCCAAAACCGATCTTGAGGAAATCGCCCGCGCTTTGATGGTATATGAAACTCGGGAAGGTGAATATAATTCCAACGATGTGTCTCTTCTCACCGGCCGCTACCTGAACAAGGCCCCGATCGACCCCTGGGGCAAGTCCTATGCCGTTTCGACGTATTCCGGCTTCGTATACTCCGGTGGACCTGACAGAAGCCTGACCGATGCTGATGATAATATCATCTTTTCCTATCAGCCCCCGTTGGCTCTCGTCCAGGTAAAGTGGATCGACAAGAACAACTCAGGTGCTGTCGACGCGCAGAACGTTGCAGATGAACTCCACCTTCTTTTCAGTAGAAGACTCTCCGGGGCGAAAGCGAATGAGCTGACCACAACAGATGCTGCCACAGCTCAGAATGCCTTGAATGCCTGTTTTGCGTTATCCTCCATCGGTACGGGGGATATTACCAATGTTGTTCAATACGGAGCTGCCGATGCAGTGAGAATAACCGCCTCGAAAACGGTCATTCTCAAGATCAAACCAACCGCCACGCCGGACATTTTTGCGGTTGGAAGCGACAAGATAACAATCAAGACGGACCATAAAACCCTGTATGATCTTTCCTCTCCGATTGCAAATGCTTGTATTTCTTCTCAGCCGGTAACAATTCTACCGCAATAATACCCAAAACAAAAGCGGCCCCGTAACTGGGGCCGCTTTTGTTTTTGGGACGTTCGAGGGGTAAGACTTGGTTTGAATTTTTCGAGAGGGTGTTCTATTGTGGAGTTATCGGAGGTGTGGTAACATCCCCGATCATGAACAGACATGCATTTACCTTGGTCGAGTTGCTTGTCGTCGTGGCCATCGTCCTCGTGCTGGTTGGTGTGGTGTTGCCCTATTATCAGAACTACGTCCGGGAGGCGAAAATTTCCAAGGCACGGCATGAACTCGACATTTTGAAGGAAGCATTGATCAAGTTCAATACCTTTGAAGACCGAAAGTTCGGCTTTTCCGGCCAAGGGGCACGACTCGAACTGCTTCTTGGGAAATATCTCCAGAATATCCCGTTTGACCCATGGAACAGGCCGTATGAAGTGTATCCCGATCGCGGACAGCTTTTGTGTCTCGGGCCCGATCATATCGCGTCCTATGATGACATCCTTGTCGACTACGAGCCCCCACTCGCACTTCAAAAAGCGACATGGATCGATGTCGACAATAACATCCATATTTCGCCCGGCGATCTGCTGAAGCTCGAGTTCAGCAAGCCTCTTCAGGCTTCAAACTCTGTTCGGTTGACGAACGCATCGCCGGCGGTCGACGCCGATCTGCTGTTTTCACCGGAGGTTGTCGTTTCCAATATGATTGCTTCGATCACGACGGCGAGTTCGACCGATATCTACCTGAACATCATCGAGTCGAATGACAATACCTTTTTCCCCGGCTCTTCCACCGTCATGGTCGCGGAGAGCAATATCCGGATTGTCGATTATGCCGGTCGGCCGGCGAACGGAACGGCAGGCCAGTTTCCCGGCCTGGAAGTCACCATTCAGAATCGTTGAGAAAACATGAAACATACCCGAGAAGACAACGAAAACGCGAAGTTTGAACGAGGCGAATTCCATGCAAAAGGTTGGGGAAATCTCGACGCGCTGGACTGGCTGATCTACATCGGCGTGATTCTTGTCACGCTGATCGTGCCGTTCCTCTATTCGAGGCAGACGACGGAAAATTTCCTCACCCCCAAAGAGTTTACGGCAAAAATCGCTCTTGCCTTTCTGGGCGCGGTTTTCTGCCTGAGATTTATTGCAAACGGGAGGATACAGTTCAAACGTACGAAGCTGGATCTGCCCCTGGTGGGATTTTTTGGCCTTGCCCTTTTTTCCATTGTTTGGAATGACAACGTCCCGTCGGCCCTCCGCGACCTTCGGGGCACCTTCCTGATCCTGATGCTTTTTCCCCTGATCGTGAACGTCGTTCGCGAGCGGTGGCAACTCGAAGGCGTGATCTGGACGATGGTGATTGCCGGCATCGCGACGAGCACGCTCGGGATCATGGAGGCATACAACCTCTATTTCAAACTCGATTCGGTCAACGGCATTTCCTTTGTTCGGGATGACATCCTGGCAGGGCAGTTCGATTACACGTCATGGTATCTCCCGCTGTTTCCCCAGTTGGCGAGCAAAGATTACAACATGGCGTCGATTGTATCCACCTTCGGGAACCGGAATTATCTCGGAACGTTCGCCATGTTCTCGGCATTTTTCCCGCTCGGTTTTTTCTTTTATTATCGCAATCCTGCCATGAAGGCGATTTCCATCAGCCTTTTCTCATGGATGGTCTACGGTCTGTATATCACCCGGTGCCGTGCCGCTCTGCTTGGTGTCATCGCCGGCGTTGTGTTCATGTTTTTCATGCTGGTTCTGTTCGATCGCAGTTGGAAATTCGTCAGGCGCCATGCGGTTTTTTTCTGGATCGTGGGCAGCGTTCTTGTGGGCGGCCTCATCGTTTCGGCCGTTACCGCAAAATCCACCGATATGTGGGGGAAGATCCGGAACACGTTTACGATGGACCGCACGGTCAGCAACACCTTCGAACGGGTCTGGGTCTGGTATGCCACCTTCCGGAACTGGCTCGATAACCCGAAACTGCCGCTGAGATCCGCCGAAGAGAGAAATATGATCGACATGGCGCAGGAAACCGGAGATCTTCCCGCGCGAATCTCCCGATGGTTGGTGGGCGGCGGTTATGGATCGTTCAAGCATTTCTTTCCCCTCCAGGAAGCCAAAACCCTGGATGACGAAAACAAGGAGACCTTCGCCGCCGTTACCTTCCGCCAGGCCCACAACGACTGGCTCCAGGTGCTTGCCGAACTCGGCGTCATCGGCTTCGGGTTGCTGTTGTGGCTGGTATGGCGGTTCTTTGGCGGCATCTACCACGCGATCAAAGCCGACATGCAGGGGGGCCGGGCAAGCGACTTCCGCGGGGACCACGTTCTGCTGATCACGCTGGGGGCCGCGATGATCTCGCAACTGACCGCGGCCGTGCCCGACTTCCCGTTCCATCGCATCGAGACGGCGTTGTATGCCGTCATCGTTCTGGCGCTCGTTCCCGTGATGGCGGAGACCGTGTTCTTTTCGCGGCAGCTTCCTCTCGCGACGATTGACACCGTTCCGAACGCCCCGGTGTGGGTGGGGATGCTCGGTGTGGTGGCGGGGCTTCTCGCCATCAACTACGAGGTGCGAAGCTGGCAGGCGGATATCAAGGTTCGCGCGGCGGAAGCGTATCTCGGCCAGCGAGCCTCTCCCGAAAGCGTCCTGATGGCAAAGCGGGAACTATTGAATGCGATGCAGATCGACCCGCTCCCGGGCGACCAGTATCTGAAAATGGCGACGATTCTCGAGCTCGAGAACAAGCCGCAGGAAGCCCTCGATTTCGCCAACCGGGCCTGGAAAAACATCAACTTCAACGCCCGCTCGACGTATCATTCCGTCACGTTCAGGCGTCTGCACATTTTCTACCACCTGCTGCAGGACAGGAAAAAAGCCCTCGATGAGGCGTTGTTCGGCCAGTATCTCACCGCGGGCGAGGCGCGCTCCATCTACTACTTCTACGCCGGCAAGATCGCTCTCGAACTCGCCGACTTCGCGAAGGCGGAGTGGGCGCTGGCGCGCGCGATGAACTATCCGACCTTCGTCACACAGGCCGCGGCGAATCTCGCCGTCGTCAAGGCGTCGATGCAGAAATGGCCGGAAGCGCTCGCGCTGGCAGCCTCGATTTCGGCCCTGGTGAACGACGCCGACCCGACGATGCTCGATATCGTCGGGATTTCCGCCACGAACCTCGGCCAGACGGCTACGGCGGAACAGGCGTTGCGCAAGGCGGTGAGCCTCGGCCCGACGCAGCCCGTCTACAAGCGCGATCTCGGCTCGCTCCTGATCAGGACCAACCGGACCGCCGAGGGCCGGGCGCTTCTGGAAGAAGCCTACGGCAGCACCGACCTTCCGCCCCAGATGGGCGAAGAGATCAGGACCCTTCTCGCCTCGTTGACGGTCCAGCAGCGGAAGATGGCCGATGACCTGCTGGCCGCAGGGAACAGAGCGCCTGCCATTGAAATATTGCGAGAAATATATGGCGGCCGCGTTCTTCCCGACGGGATGAAGGCGGACGTCGAAGCGAAACTGAAGGAACTCGGCGCGATGACCGCCGAACGGGCTCCCGCACCGGCTGAAGCCCCGTCCATTCCGTCCGTTCCTTCTCCATTCCCGCCGCTTTCCGGCGAGCCGAACGCGAAGCCCGCGACCGGTGGTGCCTCTCAATGACGCGCGCCGCTTCCCCGCGACATCTGAGGGGCATGGGAGTCGCCGGAAAAGCACTCCTTGCCGCCTGGATTCTCCTTGCGCTGTTCACCGGCGGCTGTCGGTCAGAGCGGAAACTTCCCGAGCGGCTTCAGGCGGATTTCTCACGGAATTCGCCTGACGTTCTCAGGCTGGGATTGTACGGCGACGTGAGCGATCTGTCACCGATCGGTCACCATGGCGAATACGATCGGTCCATTTGTAACCTGATTCATGCCGCTCCGCTGAGATTCGCCGCCGACGGAAGTCTGGAGGGGGACCTCTTCGCATCGTGGGTGAGTTATCCCGACGAAAACGGACGGCTTATTGTCGACGGCATCTGGAAGCAGAATCTGATGTGGCATGACGGGACGCCGTTCGACCCGAAAGCGCTCGAATTCACGTTCGCCGCGATGCGCGACCCCGCGAATGCCTCGCCTTATGCGGCCCTTGCTTCAGCTGTTGTCGAGGTCGCTCCCATGGATCGCGGCCGGCGGATTCGCATCGTGTTTCCGGGGTTGTCGCGGCGGTATCTCGAGTTGCTGACAGCCGGCCTTCTTCCGCCCCACCTTCTCGAAGGTAAATCCATTCCCGAGGCGAAAGTCGAACGACGGGTGAATGCCTCCGATGCGGTTGCAGGCGGGGAAACCGGAACGTCGACCCAAGTCCTCTACTCCGAGTTTCCCGTCGGTCTCGGGGCATACCGTCTCTCAGACCGAAAACGGGGGATGTTCCTGGAACTCGAGGCGACCCGGGAGGCAGCTTCCGATACGGCCCGTCCGACGTTCCGTCGGATTCTCGTGAAGTGTCACGCCCAGTTCGAGACGCTTCTGAATGATTTCCGGCAGGGAAGACTCGACTGGATACCGGTTCCGTCAGAAATTGCCTCGAAAATAGAGGAACTCCAGATTCCGGACGCTCGATTTCATCGCTATCCGAACCCGAGTTTTCTGTTCTGGGGATTCAATCTGAAGAAACCCCCGTTCGATCAGGAGCGGGTCCGAAAAGCCCTTGCCGCCGGGATAGACAAAGGGGCCGCCAGGTCGAAGATTCCCTACGACGGAATGGTGCTCGCAAACATGCCGTTCCCGGCCTCGGCAACCGGAAATCTTACGAAAAACGCCCCCGAAGCCGCGCAAACCCCGGCAGATCTCGTCCGACTGCTTGATGGAACCGGGCTGAAAGATTTGAACGGTGACGGAAAAAGGGATGTGAACGGGAAACCCTTTTCCATGAAGATTCTCGTCAACGAAGAGAATCTCGTCAGAAAGCTGGTTGCGGAAGAAATATCCACTCAGCTCAGACGCGCGGGCATCGACGCCTCGGTTGAGGCGATCAGCTGGTCCGAGCTTCTCGGAACCAAGCTTGTCGGCGATACGTGGGACAGTTTCCTACTGGCGTTTCAACTGCCTCGGGCCGGGAATGCCATCGATCTTTGGCATACCCCGACGGCATCGATCACCGAATCCCTGAATTATTGCGGAGTTTCCGACTTTGAACTCGACGGACTTCTCGAACAGCTCGACCGGTGGCCCGAACAGGCGAGTCCCTCGGCATACCTCGGAAGCATTTCCGAACGGCTCGAGGCTGTCACACCGGGAGCATTTCTGTTCAGGCCGGCGGATGTGGCCGCGTGGCATACGTATTTGACAGGCCCCGAGAACGAGGCTGGCATGATCGATATGCGTCCGTCTGCCTGGCAAAAGAAGGTTGGAAGCAGCGACGCTCCGGCGTCGGCTGGCTCACCCGATATCCGGTGACAGCGGATGCCCCCGATCCTGAGCGTTTCTGACTATTCGCTGACCCTGCACGGCAGTGATGGGCGGCCTCTTCCGGTGCTTCAGAGCGTGAACCTGGAAATCGCCCGGGGCTGTTGCGTCGGCGTCGCCGGCGAGTCTGGTTCGGGCAAGTCCGTCCTTGCGCTGAGCGTGATGGGGTTGCTGCCGCAGTCAGCTGTCGTCGCGCGCTCGGGGACGATCAGGTTCGATGATCTCGACCTGCTTTCGCTCGACGAGGAAGCGTTTCGCACGATTCGCGGCAGGCGCATGGCGATGGTGTTCCAGGAGCCGATGACGGCGATGAACCCGCTGATGACCCTCTTCGACCAGGTCGGCGAGACGGTGCAGGCGCATCTGCCCGGGGCAACCCGCGAGGAAATACGGGACCGCGTCATGCGATCGCTTCAACGGGCCGGCTTTGCCGATCCCGCGCGGTTCATCTCATCCTTCCCTCATCAGCTGAGCGGAGGCATGCGCCAGCGGGCCATGCTCGCCATGGCGCTCGTCATGGAGCCGGAACTCGTCATCGCCGACGAGCCGACCACCGCTCTCGACGCGGCTCTCCAGATCCAGCTTCTCGGGGAGCTTCGGCGACAGGTGCGGGCCGGCGGCAGTTCGATGATGTTCATCAGCCACGATCTCGGCGTCATCAGGGCCGTGTCCGACGAACTCGTCGTGATGTATGCCGGCGTCGTCGTGGAATCCGGGCCGACGCAGGACGTGATGGCTCGGCCGGCGCATCCCTATACCGCGGCGCTGATCGAGGCTTTGCCGCGATTGATCATCGAAAAGCGCCTACCCCGGCCGATTGCAGGACATCTGCCGGCTCCCGACAGAAAGCCGGCCGGCTGCGTTTTTTCCGATCGGTGTTCCAGGGTGCAGGAAAACTGTCGGAAGGCATTGCCCGGAGTGACCGAGCTTGGAACAGGCCGCCGGGTGCGCTGCCTCTTTCCGAACGGCTGAATTTTCCTTTGGTTATCCGTTGGAGAAACTCCGGAATCGTCCGATAGGAAAGCAATCACCGATCGATTGCGGGGTTCGAGACGCCTGTGACCTCACCTGAAAAATCGCTTCCCTCCGTGCCCGCGGAAGGCGCGCTGGCGGCTGTCTCTGCCGGTCTGGCCGGTGGCGCCGGGGTTGCAGCCGCGGCAGCAGCAGCTGTCGGGGGGGCGGCGGGATGTTCCCGGCCGGAGACCCCGGTTTTGTCCGTCCTGGGGGTCGGGAAAGCCTTCGAGCTGGAACGCCCTCTCTGGAACAGATGCGCGGACTGGTGGAGTGGCCACCCTGCACCCAGGATTCAAGCGCTCTCTGATGTATCGTTCGAAGTCGGAGCGCACGAAACCGTCGGCATTCTCGGCGAAAGCGGGTCTGGAAAGTCGACCCTTGCGCGCGTGCTGATGGGACTCCATCAGGCGGATGCCGGACATGCGATGCTCCAGGGACGCAGCCTGTTTTCAGCTGACCGGGGCGTCATTCTGGAAAATCTCCGCCACATGCAGATGATCTTTCAGGACCCCTTCAGTTCGCTCGATCCGCGGATGTCCGTACGACGCATTCTTGAAGAGCCGCTTCGCATACACGATGCGGGGCACAGCTCTGGGTGGGGCGCTCGCCTCGAGAACGGCCTGGCTGAAGTCGGGCTCGAACGCGATGTTCTGGACCGGTATCCCAGCGAGTTCAGCGGGGGCCAGCGCCAGCGGATCGGCATCTGCCGTGCGCTGATTCTGAACCCGACCCTGCTGATCGCCGACGAGGCGGTTTCCGCCCTCGACGTGTCCGTGCAGGCGCAGATCCTTGAACTTCTTCTGCGCTTGAAAGAGGCGCGCGGGCTTTCTCTTTTATTTATATCACATGATATAGCTGTCGTCCGCCAGATATCCGACCGCGTGCTGGTCCTGTATCGGGGAAAAATCGTCGAGTCGATGCCGGCCGACTGCCTCCTTCGTGATCCGGCGCATCCCTACACCCGCAGGCTTCTCGAAGCCGCTCTTCATTTGCGCGAAGGCGCGCAACTGACCGCGGATGCCGCCGACGCGGCGGGGGGAAACGCACGAGGTGCGACCGGTTGTCCCAGTCGCGATCGCTGTGTTCGTGCGAGTTCCGTATGCGCAGATTCGCCTGCGCTCGCCGAACTTCATCCGGGCCACCTGGTCGCCTGCCACCACCCGAAAAACTGAAAACGTCGGTGCACTGCACACGGCGATCGGTTTTTATGATACCTTTATTCCTCGATTGCAGGGCGTCGTCCATTCCCGTGGGCGGAGCCTCACTGGCAATGCATAACTGACGGCGGGCGCGCCAGTTCCCGTTCGCCGGAAACTCTGGAGATCGCAGGCATCATGACAACCGTTCGCAACGACGAGATCGACACCGAATCCCTGAAGAAGGAAATCAAGCAGGAGCTCATCAAGCGCGAGATCATGATGGGCATGGACGACGACGAGATCGACCTGTTCGAGCTCGGCAAGGTTCTCTGGAAACACTGGCGCATGGTGCTGGTCATGCCCTTCGTCGTCGCCGTCATCGCGGCGCTGTACAGCCTGACGATCCCCAACCAGTTCAAGTCGAAGGCGACGATCTTCGTCCACGCCAAGGGCGGCAGCGGCGGCATGAGCGCTCTGCTCAGCAGTCTCCCGATGGCCGGCATGCTCGGCGGCCTCGGCGGCGGTGGCGGAGCCGAGTATCTGATGGCGTATCTGAAAAGCGACGATATGTCCGCGCGCATCATCAGACAGTTCGGCGTGGCGACGAACCCGATTCTGATGGGGGATCGGCCGCCCGAGGACGTGAAGATCGACGATCTGATCAAAAAGATCGGGAATATCGTCAACATTTCGAAAGACAAGGACGGTCTGATCACGGTCGCGGCCGAAACGACGTCCGCAACTCTCTCGGCTGACCTGGCCGCCGCCTACCTGGTGAACCTGAACATGTATGCCAAGGGGCCCGCCACGCAAAAGCGCGTGTTCATCGAGGAACAGCTCGCAAAGGTACAGAAAGAACTCGATGAGGCCGAATCTAAGTTCAAGGCATATCAGGATAAGAACAAGCTGATTGCAATCGACGAACAGGCCAAGGCTGTTGTCGAGAGTCTCGTCAAACTCGAATCGTCGAAAGTCGAGAGCGATGTTGCCCTCAAGATGCAGGAAAGCCTCCTGAAGTCGATGGCGAACCTTCCCGAACTGGTGCGCATCGAGGGCCAGAAGGTCTCCGAAGAAGCCCGCCAGAAGGCGCTCGACAAGGCGATCGGCGACGTCGAGAAGAAGCTCGAGGGGATTCCGGAACTTGCTCTGCAGTATGCCCGTCTGATGCGGGAGCTCAAGGTCAAAGAGAAAGTCTTCGAAACATTGACCACGCAATATGAAATGGCGAAAATCTCTGAAGCCGAGGAAGGAAGCCAGTTCGAGGTGATCGACCGGCCCTTCCCAGCCGAGCGCAAATCGAAACCGAGTCGCTCGCTGATCGTGATTCTCTCTGGTATAACGGCCGGTATGCTTGGCGTTTTCCTCGCCTTCTTCGTGGAATTCCTCGAAAAGCGGCGGCGGGAAGAGGCTGCGAAGGCCGGTGGAAAGCGCGAAGCCTGACAGCCCTCCGCAGGTGAGACTCTTCGAGTGGTTTGCCGAATGGTTCGGCCGCGTGCGGAACGGTCGCTGTTCCGGCCCCCCGGGCGAAGTGTTGCGTCAGGCCGGCGCCCCCGGCAACCTGTATCCGTGGATTGAAACCCTTTGCGATACGGAGCATCCGCTGAAAGAAACCCCTCAGGGATGGGTTCCCGACCTTGAAAAGAGGCACAGGGCCTGCCGGCGGGGTGCTGGGCAGTATTACACGCCGGAATCGCTCGTGAAACGGCTTCTTGTCGAAACCGGCCTTTCCGGCGCATGCGGGGCTGCGCTCGATCCCGCGTGTGGAGACGGGGCGTTTCTGGTGCCGCTTGCCGAACTACGGCTCGGGAGGAACGGCGCCGGCTCCCTGAATGAACTGACCGGGATCGATCTTGATGCAGAAGCGCTGCTGACATGCCTGGCACGGTTGATAGCCGTCGCTCCGGAGCGCGGATGGCCTCGTCTCGAACAACGGGATTTTCTGCTTGATCCGCCTGAGGGACGGTTCCGACTCGTTCTCGGAAATCCGCCGTACCGGGTCAACCTTCCCAAAACGGTTTGTGAGAAATTAGCCGAACGATATGCGACCACCGAAGGCGAAAAAGATCTGTACACGTTTTTCATCGAGGGCGGCCTGAATCTTCTCGAACCGGACGGCGCGTTGCTTCTGCTCACGTCACATGGATGGCTCGTCAACCATCAATGCGCGAAGATCAGAACGCTCGCGTTCGCCGGACATGACGTCAGGCGCCTGTTCCTGCTTCCGACGCGCTTCTTCCCCGATGCTCCGGGGGTCATCCCCGTGGTGACGGAAATCCATCGCGTATTGAATGAACACGCCTCCGTGCGTGTCTATGACGCGTATGACGAGACCGAAGGCTGGCGTATCCGGCGAACCGCACCCGCGGAAAGGTTTCTGGAGCCGACGGGTTTGAGAAAAGCCCTCGCGGATCCCGTCGTTGAAGAACTGTTCGAACGAATGGAAGCCGGAAATGCCCGGCTTGGCGAGATCGCGAAAATCGGCGTCGGCATCCAGGAATCGACGCGAAGAGGAGACCGGGTCTCCAGGTTCGTCAGTGGCTCCCCGACGGGGGCGACGGCCGTGAGGGTCATCCGCGGCCGCGAAGTGGAGCCCTTCCGGATCCGCTGGGAGGGGCTGTTTCTCGATTACGGGCCCCATCTGACCTACGCCGGCGACCCGGAGATCTTTCGCGGCGAGAAACTGGTATACCAGAATCTCCGACATGAAACACTGCCGGTACGGCTCGTGGCGGCACTCGACAGGGACGGATTCTTTCCGAAAAATTCGCTTTCATATATATGCCGGCCGAAGAGCCCTTTCTCCCTCGAATATATCGCCGGGCTCCTCAACAGCCGTCTCGTCAACGCCTGGTTTGCCGGCAGATTCTTCAGCTTCCACGTCACCGTCACGCAGGTCCGCTCCATCCCGATCCCCGAGGCCGACGAACGGCGTCGGGGTGCCGTCGAGCAGATCGTGCGAAGACTCGCGAATCTCTCCCCGGGAGACGGCATCCGTGAGAGCGATGCCATGCAATTGTCGCTGGCCGTCGCCGCCTGCTACTTTCCCGACAAAGATCCCCTGCAGATCGTTCGACAGATTGCTTGATCGAATATTGAGCCTGTGATACACTGGGTTAGCACTCTGAATCGAAGAGTGCTAAATGAACCAATCTCGTCGACAGGCGTTCATACTCAGGAGGAGACATATGCCGACATACAGTTATTTCTGCCCGGCGTGTGAGAAGAAATTCGATGCCTTTCATTCGATGAAATGTACGGATCCGCAACTGTGTCCGACCTGCGGAACCGCGGGAAAAAAGCTGCTTTCGGCCAGTTCGATCATTTTCAAGGGCTCGGGATTCTATACGACGGATTATAGAAGCTCGGGATACGTCGAGGCGCAGAATCGCGACAAGGACACGTCGACACCTGCCGCTCCGAAGAGCGACGGCGGCTCGGGCGGCGCTTCCTCCGGGGCGGGCACCGCGAAAACAGCCGATTCCTCCGCGCCGTCCGCGTCGTCCGGTGACGCGTCGTCGCCGAGTTCGACCGCCGGAGGGAAGGAACAGGCGTGCGCGGCCTGAGTTCCCGTGATCGATCCGCTGCTTGAAGGTCTCGCCGATCCGGACCCCGAACGACGCCGCAGGGCGATCTTCGGGGTCCTTTCGCATCGGCGCCATGACCTGCTGACGCCCCTGTATGACCTGGCCCTGGCGGAAAAAGAGGCCGGCCTGGCCGTTCTCGCGACCCAGGTCGTGCTGTCGCTCCGTTCCGCCCCGCCCGATCCGCGCCAGGACGAACTGATCGAACGGGCTGTGGCCGACCGCGATCCCGACAGGCTCGACGAGGCTTCCTGGGAGTATCTCGAAACCGCGGGAACTCGCCTGCAGAGACTCCATGTGCTTGCCTTGCTCTCGCGGCATGACGCTCCGCCTCGACATGCGCGCGGGTTTCTCGAAAGCTGTATCGGCCATTGCGACCCCGACGTGCGAACGGCCGCATGTCGGCCGGCCGTTGCCGCCGGGAACGGGCGCCTGCTGGCCTGGGTGCTCGCGGCCATCGAAGACCCCGACGCCGGCGTCGGGCGCGAGGCGGTGGCTGCGATTCAGACCGCGCCCCGCGCCCTCATCGCCGACGCTCTGGAAGAGGCTCTTACGGACGCCGACGAATGGGTGCCGGCCTGCGTCGCCGAGTTCCTTCCCGTCCTTGCCGGCGAGGAGATGCGCGAATCGCTCCTGCGGGGGGGCGAAAGCGCTCTGCCCAGGGTCGCCGCGAGATCACGCGAGGCTCTTGCCAGGCTCGACGCGCGAAAAATGGCCTCCCGCCTTCCGCCTCCTCCGCCGCTTCCGAAACCCATCGAACGGCCGGCCGATGTGAAATTCTCCTTTCCCTCGCCAATGCCGGTCGCGACGAAACCCGCCGTCGCCGCGCCGCCGCCGGGCCCGCTTCCCTGGGCGCACCTCGTGACGGCGCTGGCGTCCGCACCGGAAACGATCCCTGCGGCAGGCCCCGAAATCGCCCCTCCGACTCCACCGCCGGCCAGAGAGACCCCGAAGAAGGAACGCGTCATCTCGATGCGCAGCAGAATAACGAAAGATAAACATGAGAAACCGGCAGCCGTCATGGAGAAACCGTTCGCCTCTGCGATGGCAGATGGCGGGGCACGCCTTGTTTCCCGGCCGCAGGCGGGAGAGGTTTCTCTGGCAACGCCCCGTCCGCCGGGAGATGCCCTTTCTTCCGTTGATATATCTGCAGATACACCAGGGCAACTCGATTTGGACGTATGGGAGGCTGTTTCCATCGATTTTGCTGCGCCGAGGGAGCCGAGGCTGGCGGTGCAGATCGAGCCGGCAGGGGAACCGCCGGTTGGCATGTCCGTTTCAGACACAGCGGACATCGAGATAACGATCGACGATGCGCATGTCGCACAGACCGCTCCGTTGAGCGAGGCATCGGAAGCCCCGGAACAATCCCGGGACGGCGCGCTGTCTCTTGCAAAGCCGCCGATGATCGATACGATCCTTGCACGGTACCCGTCGTTCGTCACGGGGCCGCTCGAGCGGTTCTTCCGGCCGGCCGCCCCTGACGCGCTTATGGAGACGCTCCGGGCCGCTATCGAGCCGCTGATCGCGTTCCTGTCGTTCGCGTTCCTGCAAACCTACCTGTTTTTCGGCCGGCGGACGCCCAAAGGCGACCAGGCCGCCAGGGACGCCCTGAACGCCCATTTTTCCGGCCCTGCATCCGTTCGGCTGCTGCATCACCTCTCGCTCTCCGTGAGGGAGATCGAGGGAGATGCGTTCTTTTCCACCGGGCTTGCGAGGGCGATGAATGAGGCTTCCGAAGACATGAACCCCCTGTTCATGCTCCGCGAGGTGACGGAGTTCCTGAAAACACCCCCGGACGAAGCAGGTGATGGCCTGCAGCAGGTCGCGGGAGGACTTCCGGCCCTGCTGGGTGCATGCAAGGGAATCCTCCAGAATCCTATCGTCCTGAAACTTCCGCCGGGAGCGCGCGAGCCGTTTCTGAACCTGTCCGGCCCGCGTCCGCTCCCGCTCTCCGCGGCGGATCGTCCCGGCCTCGACCTGCCGGCGAACGAGATCGTGGTCCTCTCGAAAGACCGCTCCGAAGCGCTGGGGCTCTTTCCGTATTTCACCTTCGACGGCAGGAGCGTGACGTTCGGCATTCCCGCCGATGCCGCGTTCAAAACCCTGCTCGAACGACTTGGACTGACATTGTGAGGCTGCAATCCATGATGCGAAGAGGAAGAGCGGGGGTGCTCGCGTTCGCCCTGCTGACAATGTTCTCCGGGCCGGTGTTCGCTCTTTCGGCCGACGAGGTTGCCTCGAGGTTCTTTCCGGTCCCGTCGGCGGCGCCCGCTCTGCCCCGGTTGTCCCTGCCGCCGCTTCCGACGCCCGATGACGGCAGCCCCGGCGATGTCGACAGACACAATGAAGGCGTCCGATACAACAACGACGGAATCCGGGCCCTGGAGGAAGGAAGAATAGATGAAGCTATTCAACTCCTTCGGCGCGCGACAGAAGTCGATCCGCATGAAAAGGGAGCCTGGAACAACCTGGTTCTCGCCCTCCAGCGTGACGGATCGCGCCCCCGGGAACTGTACGAGGCGGCGCTCCAGTTGATGGCCCGGGACGACCGGGATTTCCACGCGCCGTATACCGCTGGCGTCACCCTGCTCGACAAGCTCAAGCAGCCGCGCGAGGCGATTCCCTTCCTGGAAGAGGCTCACAGGCGCAATGTGAACGATCCCGGCCTCGCCGTCGCCCTCGCGCAGGCCTGGGAAAAAGCCGGGTTCCCCGACCGGGCGCTGGAGATCCTGAAGCCGGCGGCGCCCCTGGTCAGGGACGACCCGTATCCCCAGTATCTCCTGGGGAACCTTCTGCTGGCGAAGCGCGATTACGTGCCGGCCATTCGGGCTTACCAGTCGGTGCTCGATCGCGACGGAGAGGGATTCGTCCACGACGCCTGGCTTCGGGCCAGGTATTACGCCGGCCAGCTCGACGGCCTCGCCGAGGCCATCGACGCCGCATTGCGCCGCTTTCCCGGCATCATGAACCGCCAGGTGCTGGAGCGGATCGCGTTTTCCCTCGGCGACCGGCGATACCGGCTGGTCGAGACCGTCAACGTCCAGGTCGGCGACCCGACGGCGCTGCAGAAACTCGATTTCATCATCCGGCTGCCTCCGCAGATCGCCGGCTTTCAGAAGGTGCTGCTGGAGAAGGTCTCCGTTGTATCGGACGGCCGGGAGTCGGATGTCGCCCCGTCGGCCCCGGACGCGGACGGCCGGGTCCGCATCAAGGGCGTCGAAGGCATCAGAAACGGGCTCGTGAAATTAAAATTAGTATATGATATTGAACGACGGGCGTGGCTGGGAAGCCGGGGCCCGTTCCAACCGGTTTCAGAGCCCGACATGGATGAATTGAAGCGCGACGAACGCCTCTCGCTCGAGAACGCCGGGCTGGACGCGCTCGACAGGCGACTGCGCCGCGAGGACGGCAATTTCCTCCAGAACGCCTACCTCGCGATCGGCCGCGGCCTGACCTACCGGGAGAACTTCGAAGAGCACGGCGTCGACTGGGCGCTGGCGAACCCTGACGCCTGCGATTGCACCGAGTTCTCCTGGCTCCTCGCGGCCCTCTGCATCCGCCGGGGGCTCCCCGCCCGCGTGGTGACCGGTTTCCTCGTGAAACCCGATCTCATCGGCAAAGAGACCAACATCGGCCACGCATGGGTGGACGTATATTTCAAAGGCAAAGGCTGGGTCCCCGCCGACCCGACCCTCGGCACCACCATGCACTGGGCCTACTTCGGCAACCTGCTCTCCGACCAGATCGTCTTCGACTATTTCGAACCCTCCCGCAAATCCCGCGTCAGCATCGACTTCACCTCGACCCGCGCCACCATGCCCGTCACTATCACCAACACCTATCTCATCACCCTCCGCTCCTGATCTTGAAGTTTCGAATCCTTGATGCTACCATCGCCCAATGGAGCATGAGACCGTGAACAGGTGGGAAAGCTGTCCTTTCTCGGCGAGAGGCTGGATTTGGTTGGCGTTGTTTCTTATCGTTGGTGCTGTTCCGCTTTGCATGTATCTCCGGATTGTTCCGATCAGTGCTGACGTTCAGGAATTTTGGACGGGGCAGACCGAAACGTTCGATTTCTTTTCCTTTTATCGTGCCAGATGGACCGTATTATTGGCGGCGGTCGGGCTGTTCGGATTCCTGAATCTGGAAAGATCCCAAAGCCGATCGGGATACTCATTCCTCCTCGGGATATATGCATTTTTCATCGTTGCTTCAACGGCTTTTTCGGAGCGCCCCTGGCAGGCAGTGGATGGAGCTCCGGGGCGGTATGAAGGGACTGCGGTGCTTCTTGCCTACGTGATCATTGCCTATTTAGCCTTGAGTCAGGCCAGATGCCCGACCTTTTCCAGAAAACTGCTCGGTGCAACGCTTGCAGGTGGTTTGATTGTCTGTCTCGTCGGACTGGCTCAATTTCTCAATCACGACCCTTTCAGGACGCTGCAGGGAAAACATCTCGTGATGCCTGCAAGTGCGCACAACCAGGTGAAATCTCTCGAATTCAACGTGACGAACGGCTTTATTTACGGAACGTTGCCGAATCCTAATTATACTGGAAGTTATATAACTATTATTATGGCTATTACGTTCGGTGGCGTTTGGCTTGGAAGAGGTAAGTGGCGATGGACATTGCTGCCTCTGCATTTTCTCGCTTATATCAATTGGTTTGGATGTCGATCGAGAGCCGGACTGCTTGGTGGGGGACTGGCGATCATATTTTTATTGCTCATGGGCAGGAGCCGTTGGCGGGAAAATCTGAAGTTGGCAGGAATATTGTTTCTTTCATACGTCACCATATTCTTTTGGATGGATTATATAAGTCTTAAAACACCCAATTCACATCGGTTATTGGATAATTTCTTCAGCAGACCATCCCATCGAATGCCAATTGCGAATGATTTCAAAGATCTTATTCTGGCAACAGACTCGTTTGATCTTGTCTATTCCGGCAGTCTGATGCATTGTGACTACAAGAAAGGAAATTTTGAATTTCGGAATCAGGCGGGAAACGTCGTAACCTATGAATTAGACGGGCAACAGGCGAAGTTTCCGAAAAATGAGTTTTTTGGATTTACCGTTGCAATTGCGACCGAATCAAAAGTGGTCCAGATCACCAGGCTTGAGAACACCATCAGTCTCATTCACACGAAACAGGGCTTCATGTTCATTGATGACAGAATGCGTCCAGTACGATTCAGAAAAGTTCCAAAATACGGTTTTGAGGGTCGAGAGCAGTGGGGGACGATGAGAGGGTTTGCTTGGTCGAGAAGCCTTCCGCTCATGTGGGATGCTTTGCTTATGGGATACGGCCCCGACATGTTTCTCTTTCATTTTCCTCAGGATGATTATCTCGAGAAACTCAGGGCTGGAATCCCGCTGTTTCTGCGATTCGACAAGCCGCATAACATGTTTCTCCAGATCGGTATCAATACGGGGGGACTTTCTCTTCTTGCCGTGCTGATACTGTTTGGAAAATATCTGTTGCAGTCGGTGCTTATATTCTGGCGTGCCCGTTTTGAAGACGCTCATGAAATATATGGGGTGTGCATTGCCGCCGCTATCGGCGGTTACCTTGCGGCAGGTATGTTCAACGACAGCTCCCTGTCGGTGGCCCCGGTTTTCTGGGCGCTTCTGGGAGCGGGGATTGGCATCAACATGAAGCTTGCAGAACGAACGTCCGCAGTTGTCGGACAACCGCTCGTATCAGGCGATTCCGTAGAATAGCGCGCTCGATCAGTTGCATGAACTTCAGCAACATGATGCAAGTCGGCTCGCCAGATATTCCAGAAACACGGTCGAATCGTGTTTGTGGTCTCCTGTCATGCGCCCTGAAAGAATATACTCGTTTCTATATGACTTTTCCCAGATATCGGTGATTTCCTTGAAAGAGGCGAAAGCCGCGTTATACCGGACGTACAATTCGGAAAAAACGGCTTCGTCTGTTTTATCAAGTTCCCAACGCTCCGGGCAGATGCACCCGTCCGTGTGTTCCGCTTTTCCGGAACAGAATGTAACGGGGTAACAACGGCACATCCCGGGGCGGGCATCATGTATCCCGCAAGCAGCATGGGGAGTCGACCTGCGAAAAAAAACGCAGGCTCCGTTTTCCCTTTTTATACAGACGATGAAACGCCCTTCGCCGGTCAACCGGAACGAGAAATACCCGTATTCCTCAATCGTCGGTGAGAGGGGTTCCAACGTGCACCAGTCATCGAGAGGCGTGCTGAGAAACGCTGCAAGTCGTTGTATATCGACGCCATTTATCGGCACGATATAGGTACGGCAGCATCTTGCATCGCATCGGTCGCATGGAATCGATTTCATCCTCCGTCTCCTTCAGATGCTGCGTATATCCTCATTTTCGGCATGACCGAATGACACAGATGACTGTGGTGGAACATCGGAGATATCCGGAGGACATCTGTGCCATTCGAGACGCGTTTCGTTTCCCCTTAAACCCAGCAAGAGGCCCTGGTGGCCTGGAAGAGGATGGCGAGTTTCAGGGCTCGCGAGAAGTCGATTTCCTTCAGGTCTTTGGTTTTGCCTTCGACGTCGACGGACTCGACGACGAGGGTGTCGGCGTTGAGAACCGCCTTGACCGGGCCGGCGTGGTACTGGAGTTTGCCCTTGCCGGCGGTGAGCGACTCGGCGAAACCGCCGAACTTCGCGTGCAGGGTGTCGCCGTCCCACAGGTAGCCGTCATTCTCGTGCTCGAAGCTGTTGGCGGTCAGGTAGAACTTGGGCTTGTCCTTGTAGGGGGCGCCGCTGGTCGGGCAGAAGGTCGTGCAGTTGCCGCACTCGTTGCAGAAATCGCCGATGTTGAGCACCTGCGGCTCCTGGCCGAGGCGGAACGTCTCGAGGGTCTCGATCTTCCAGCCATTGTTCTTGCGCACCGCGTGCTGTTTCTGGAAGTCGCCGGGCTTCACCCGGTAGCTCCGGTTCGCTCGATTCGGGCAGACGCTGACGCAGACGTTGCAGACGTCGTCGCAGTTGAGGCAGCGGCGGGCCTCCTCGCGCACTTCGTTGTCGGTGAGGCTCCGGATGACGACGTTGAAGTTGATGCGCTCGGAGACGGGGATCTCGGGCAGCTTCAGGCCGTGCACCCGCCGTGCCGACTTCTGCTGGAACTGGGCCGGCGTCAGGTTCTTGTCTACCTTGCCAGACAGCTCGGGAAGCGGCCGGCCGGCTTTCGCGAGAATGTTCATGGCTGCCTGTCTGCCGTCGGCGACGGCCTTGACGATCGTCGCCGCGCCGCGCACCAGGTCGCCGCCCGCGAACACCTTGTCGAGCTTCGTCATGCCGGTTCCCGGATCGATCTTCAGCTCTTCGGGCTTCATGAAGTCGATCACGATGTCCTGGCTGATCGCCGGTATGATCGTGTCGAAGGGCAATTCTTCAATAGCTCCTGGTATCTTTTCCGGCTTCGCGCGGCCGTCGGGACCCTTCGCGCCGAGCCGCATCTTCTGCACTTTCAGGGCGGACACCTTACCGTCGCGCGTCAGAACGGCCTCGGGGGCGCACAGCTCGAGAATCTCGATCTTCTCGTCGAGCAGCGCTTCGATCTCTTCCCGGTCGGCGGGCATCTCGGCGCGGGTGCGGCGGTAAACCAGCGTGACCGAGCCGGACGGCCCGACGAGGCGCAGCGCCGTGCGGGCCGCATCCATCGCGGAGTTGCCACCGCCGATGACGGCGACGCGCGGGCCGATCGACACCGGCTTGTTGCGGCGCACGTCGGACAGAAGTTTCAGACAGTCGATGACTCCGGCCGCATCCTCGCCGGGGATACCCATCTTCTTTGCAGCCTGGGCGCCGACGGCGACGTAGATGAAGTCGTTCTCGTTGCGGAGCGCGGCGAACCGGTCGCGGGTGATGGCTGTCTCGTAACAGATCTTCACGCCGAGGCTCTGGATCGCCTGGACATCCTTCATGATCGCATCGGCCGTCAGCCGGAACGCCGGAATCGCGTCGCTGACCATGCCGCCCGCGAACGCCTTCGTTTCGTAGACCGTGACAGCGAACCCTTCGAGTGCCAGGAAGTAGGCACAGGCCAGCCCCGACGGGCCAGCGCCGATGACCGCCGCCTTCATACCATTCGCCTTCGCGGGCTTCGGCATGGGCGAGTCGGGATTCTTCTCGGCAATGAACCGCTTCACTTCGCGGATCAGCAGCGACGAATCGTAGTTCATGCGGGTGCACTTGTGCTGGCACTGATGATCGCAGACCATGCCAAGCACGTTCGGGAATGGGTTCGTGCGCCGGATGACCTCGTAGGCTTTGCGATACTCGCCGAGCGATGCGTAATACAGATAGTTCGGGATATCCTGGCTCGCCGGGCAGGTGGTGATGCAGGGAGCCCGCACGCAGTCGAACTCGGGAAGCGGCCGCGCCGTCTTGACCGATTCGCCCGTTTTGCTGTTCTGATGATAGGCGGAAAGCGTCGACGCGGTGCCGGCGTATTTGCGCAGGTTCGTAAGCGCCGCGCGCTTCACGTCGCCGTCGAGCCGTCCGGAACGCCGGAGAATAAATGACTCTATAGAATCGGCGTGTTCGTCGCGCATGCGCGCCGCCAGTTCCTGGAGATACTGGAGCTGGCGGGCATAGCCGCCCGGCTTGAGCAGGTCGGAGCAGACGGTGACGGGCCTGATGCCGCAGGAGATCAGGTGGGGCAGATTGAAGCAGTCGGCGCCGGCCGAGAAGCTCAGGTCGAGCTCGCCGTCGAACTCGTTCTGCAGCTTCGCCGCGACGCGGATGCTGATCGGGTGAAGGGCGCGTCCGCTCATGTACATCATCTTCTCGTTGGGTGGGAAGACATTCTTGTGGTTCACGCTCTCGAGCGTGTTGGTGAGTTTCAGCGAGAACTGGGTCTTCATCTCGGCCGAGGCGGCGCGCAGGTTTCTGATCAGCTTCACGGCGTCGGGGTATTTGAGGTCGTGGCCGAACGCCTCGTCGGGCACGTTGGTCGCGAAGCCGAGCACGTCGTTGAGGATATGGCGCAGTTCGGCCGGCCCGAGCAGGGTGGGGTTCAGCTTGATCGTCGTATGGTAGCCACGCTCCTTCACGAGATACATGCCGATCTTCTCGATCTCGTCGGGCGGACAGCCGTGCATCGTTGACAGCGTGATGTTGTCCGACATGCAGTCGGGAATGTCGAGGTCGCGGATCGCGGGGTAGAGCTTCGCGACGGCGGCGATCTTGGCTTCCTTTTCCGCGCGGGCGTTTGCCATGCGGTCGAGGAACCGCTGAACGTTGGGTTTCCTGATGCCTTCGAGATTGTAGCCGACGCTCATGTTGAAGATGAAGCCGCGGCCGCGCTTCACGTCGCGGCCGAGCTTGTGATTAAGCATGTGGAGGAGGATCCAGGCGTTGAGATACTCGTCGAACGAATCGTCGAGCTTCATCTCCTGAGACCATTCGCAGTTGTAGCCTTCGTCCTGTGCGTCGATGCAGGGCTTGGAGACGTTCAGCTCGTCGAGCGTCTGGATCGTCTTCAGCTCGAGATACCGACTGCCGCACAGCCACGCCGCGATCAGGTTCTGCGCCATCTGCGTGTGCGGGCCCGCCGCGACGCCGATCGGCGACTCCATAGGCGTGCCGAACCGGGTCATGGTGAACGGATCGCCCTCGGCGGGCGTGAAAAAAAGGCTTTCATGAATGCCGAAAATCTCTTTGCGCTCATCGTATTCGCGCAGGATCCAATCGGCGAGACGCTCGATCGAAACACGTGCAAACTCTTTCGACATGGGAAACAGGGCTCCTTGCCTTGAAATGAGAACTCTCTTCGCCGGGCATTTTATCACATTTTTTCGGCACGCGACGCTTGACGATCCGTGCCCGGCCGATGTTGAATACGCAAAACCTTCGTTTGTTTACGGAAGAAAGGGTGGATCGATGGCTGTTCTCCGTCTGCTCGACCGGGCGGCATATATGCTGTTGATTGCGGTAGCCATCAGCCGGTCTGCTTCTTTTGGTGCCTGGATACTTGCAGCGCTGATAGCAGTGTTGATCATGTTCCGCTGGCACTGGGCTTCCGAGGTGGCATGGTTGCCGGACCGGCTTCTTCTCTCCCTTCCCCTCTTCTGGGCAATGGAGCGAATTGGGAATGTATTGTTGCTTGAGTTGCCGGTTGCGCCCCTGTTCGGGGGAATGATCGTGTTGTCGCTGGTCATCCTGGCATCATCACGAACACCCGAAACAAAAGAACGAATATCGCCTGAGCTCGAGTGGGGAATCCTGCTGGCCTTGATATTTCAGTTGGGAATTTCCATCGCGCTTTGTTATCTGACGGATCAATACCCGTCTGAAGATTTTCTCAAACTGCTCTGGCTGACGGCCGCCTTTTTTGGCGCCGTGCCGATAAGCTATGCCGTCTTTTCGATCGGCTCTGAAGCCGGAGCGCTATTTCCCGGGGCAAAATCCCGATAGGCATTGGTGAGAAGGCCAATCGAGAAAAAGGCCAGCATCGCCACCTCTTCGTCCCCAAAACTATATTCGGTCAGCCCCGAACCAAGGAATGCCACGATGACGGGAAACGCCGCTTCAGCCATTCCGCGCTCCCAGAGCGGCAGATCGCTCGAGGCCACCATCAAACACCACCGGCTGATTGCGGCCCAGAACCAGAAAAAAGCCACGAGGCCGAACATCCCCGTCATTGTCAGGATCTGAAGAAACGTGTTGTGAAGATGCCCGTAAACCCAGTTCTTTTCACGCTCGGCAGGGGTCACGCGGCTTCGGTAATGGGGTTTGACATTGTTCATACCGACCCCGAACACCGGATGTTCCGCGAGAATAGTCAGCCCGATACTCCAAATACGCAGACGGATGTTATTCAGTCCATCGGGTGTCGCCGCAGAGGTGTCGAATGCGTCCTGCCGATTGGTCATTGACCGCGTAAGAAACGCGAGACTGCTGATGCTCAACACAGTGACGCAAAGAATTACTGCAAGAGCCTTGGGGTTGCGCCGAAACATGCTCAACAGACCCAAGACGAGTCCAATAACCGCTCCACGGGTGAAGGCCGCGAAAAAACCAAAAATTTGCATGACAAAGGCCCCCCAAAGAAACCACCGGATTTTGGTAGATTCTTGGGGAATCACCAACCATCGGAGAGTGATGACGATGAAGATCATCTGACATTCGGCAAATGTCAGAGGCAAGGAAAAAAATCCTGTTGTTCTTTCCCAGGCGCCATGCAAAAAGAGAGTTTTCAGCGGTCCGGCGACAGCGGCCACAGCTCCGGCGCCTACGAGACAACCGATAACGATTCTGCGCATGCTGCTGGTTAATACGGCTCCGAAACTAGTACTGAAGACGAGGATGATCAGAATTTTGCGCATTTCGGCAAAGGCTTTGTATGAATCCGACGCCTGTGGGAGGGATAATAGACAGGCGAGAGCAAAGCCGAAATAGGCATGCTCAAATCCGGCCCATGGAACTGGCTCGGAATTTCTGAATAGGCTTCGGAACAGCCCTAGAAAAGCGAGCCCAAGACAAATTTGGGAGAGCGAAATAGAAAATCCCGCTGTCAGAGCGTATCCGATGAGACCATAGGTGGTGAGGGGGTGGCCGGAAGTCGTTTTCACGAAGCGCGATCATACCTTGAAATTTCTAACTTGTCCATCGATATCACCTGCAGAAAAAGGCTTGAACGCAGATCTTGCGTGGAACATTGAATATTCTGTTCCTGACTGATAGTATCTTCAACCATCCTTGGAGAAAGCACCTGAGTTGCGGTGATATGCACACCCCTCGTGGCGAATGAACGATGAATACATACGGTTCCTTCAAACTTGTCCAGATTACGACTGTCCCTATGACCCTGGGCTTTTTTACTGGCCATGTCAGATATATGAAGGAACGCGGAGTCGAAACGGAAGCCATTTCCTCACCGGGACCGGAACTTGACCGTTTTGCCGGACTCACAGGAATTGCCTGCCATCCGATTCCGATAGATCGCCGCCTGGCACCTGCAAACGATGTGATTTCTCTCTTCCGGTTATACCGCCTGTTGAAAGAGCTGCGACCGGATATCGTCCATTCTCACACCCCCAAGGCCGGTCTGCTTGGAACGCTCGCAGCCAGGATGGCTGGTGTGAAATGCAGGGTGCTGTCGGTTTTCGGCCTTCCGCAAATGACAAAGTCGGGAGCGCTGAAGACCTTGCTTGATATGACGACGCGCTTGTCGTGCAAATGTGCGGACCTCGTTTGGTGTGACAGCCCCTCGATGAGAGAATACATGATACATCAACATCTATGTCGCGCCGGCAAGGTTGTCGTGCTTGGACATGGAAGTGTCGGTGGAGTAGATGCCGCCCGGAAATTCAATCCGGATACATACGGGGAAGAAGTGCGACGTGAGATACGATTTCGGTATGGCATCCCTGAAGGCGCACCGGTCATAGGATTTATCGGGAGAGTCGTTGCTGACAAAGGCATGAATGAGTTTGCCCACGTCTGGCGTATACTCAGGAAGGAATTTCCCGAGATGCACCTCCTGCTTGTGGGAATTTTCGAGCCATCTGATCCGTTGAAACGCGAGAATGAGGAGATGCTGCGAAATGACCCCCGTGTGCATTTGACGGGATGGTGTCATGATATTCCACAACATCTGTCGATCCTGGATCTTCTCATCAATCCTTCCTATCGGGAAGGATTTGGGGTGGTTCATCTGGAAGCCGCAGCGATGGGGATTCCGGTGCTGGCTACACAAATCCCAGGCTGCATAGATTCCGTTCAAGACGGTGTCACAGGCATTCTCGTTCCTCCTCGGGATGTCACGGCATTGGAAAATGCCTTGCGTCGTTATGTCGGCGATGCTTCTTTACGACTTCGGCACGGGACTGCAGGAAGAATTCGTGTACAAAACCTTTTCCGCCCTGAATCGATTTCGGAGGCGCTCCTTACGACATACAGACGCCTGCTTGCAAAGCACAGGGGGCCGGGATATTGTTGATGACCCTTCAAGGGTAAATGGCTCACAAGCCAAGCGTCGGTTCGTATGACATCGCCACCTTTCTGGGAAAGTGACGGAATTTCATGGATAAAAAGCTTCGCATCTTCATTGCCGGTCATCGTGGGATGGTTGGCTCTGCGTTGGTACGTCTCTTTCAGCGAGAAGGCTTTTCTGACCTCATTCTAGCCCGGAAAAGCGAGTTGGATCTTCGAGATCAGGTTTCAACCGAGCAGTTCTTCTCGCGAACGGTTCCGGATATCGTGATTCTCGCTGCTGCAAAAGTCGGCGGAATCAAGGCCAACATGACCATGCCAGGCGAGTTTCTGTATGATAATCTGATGATTCAGAATAATGTCATTCATCAGTGTGTCGCGAAAAAGGTGCGTAAATTGGTCTTTCTTGGCAGCTCATGCATATATCCCAGAAATTGTTCTCAGCCGATGAAAGAGGAGTATCTCCTCCAGGGACCATTGGAGCCGACCAACGAAGGGTATGCTCTTGCCAAAATCGCCGGGCTGCGGCTTGCTCAATATTATAGCAAGCAGTATGGCTTGTCGTGTTTGAATCCCATGCCGTGCAATCTGTATGGACCGAATGACAGCTTCGATCTGGAACAATGCCATGCGTTGTCGGCCCTGGTGAAGAGATTTTCCGATGCCGTTCGTGAGAATCGAGATAAGGTTACAATTTGGGGAACCGGAACGGCCCGCCGCGAATTTCTGCACGTGGACGATGTTGCCGAAGCGATCTATTTCCTGATGGACAGGTATGACTCTTCTGAGATCATCAACGTCGGCTCTGGCTATGATATGACGATCAAGGAGCTTGCCGAGCTGGTGGCTGCCAAAACTGGATTTCGGGGGACTGTGGAGTGGGATTCGACTATGCCGGATGGAATGCCACGCAAATGCCTCGACGTGACGAAACTGACCTCAATAGGATTCAAACCCCATATTTCTCTTGAACAGGGAATCGAGGGACTGATTTGCGAGTATCGGGCGCTGAGCGAGCGATAGTTCAGGAATTCTTGAGGAGAGAAAAATGATTCCGCTGATGAAAAATGCGTTTCTCAACGAATATGAAACGAAGAAGGCATTGGCAGATTTTATCTTGCAAGCGCCGAAGCTCAGCATGGACGCTAAGTGCGGCGAATTCGAAAAAGCATTTAGCAAATACCAGGGACGGGCCGATGCCATTCTCTTCAATAGCGGTGGAAGTGCCAATCTTGCTCTCTTGCAGGCGCTGC
>Ga0208197_1000803_pt1 | contig 36214 bp, 29 predicted proteins | sample AD_JPNNA4_MetaG_FD_184444 | JGI IMG/M metagenome (GOLD analysis project Ga0208197, IMG submission 184444) | Active sludge microbial communities of municipal wastewater-treating anaerobic digesters from Japan - AD_JPNNA4_MetaG (SPAdes) (version 2) | ecosystem: Engineered > Bioreactor > Anaerobic...
CACCGGCCGGACCGATGACCAGGGACGTTGACTTTTTTCCGTAGGTTTTTTTGAGCTCCCGCGTGCACTCCAGAACCCCCATGCCCCAGAGATTTCCCGCGTCCCGGACGGACACGGATTCGTTTTCAATCAGGAGCACGGACGGACTCTTTGCTCTGCCGGATAAAATCAGACCGTCGAACCCGGCAAGCCTGAGCGCCGGGGGAAAATGGCCGCCGCAGGAGGATTCCGCGATTCCGCCGGTCAGCGGCGAACGCGCGGTCGCGTTCATTCGGCTGACGCCGGAGAGCTTGACGCCGGTCAGCGGACCGTTCATCAGAATCAGAATCGCTTCGGGAGAAAGGGGATCGGCGGAAAAATCGGCCCGGTCCCAAAAGATTCTGGCGGCCAGGCCGCTGCCGCCGATATAGCGGCGGTAGGTTTCTTCCGGCAGTTGAAGAATGCTGACGGTCCCGCTGGAAAGATCAACGTCGGCAATCCGGCCCGTGTTTCCCTTCATATCGTCGCTCCTTGCCGTTTGTCGCAACCCCTGTCCCGCAAACCATCCGGAAGAAACCCGGATCAACGAAACGACAGCGCTGACAGGGGTTTATGCAAAGCTTTCTGCAAACCTTACATCCTCGGCCGCAATGCCGCCGGAAAAAATTTTATTTTTTCGTGACGATCAGGCGCTCAAGGCCCATTTCCTTTAAAGCCACCGGAAAGAGCTGAAACGCGGGTTTGATGACCGGCAGCAGCTTCAGCATGGCGGTGACCTTTCCGCCCTGCTTGATGATGCCTTTGGTGATCCCGGCAATCGGATTTTCCAGGCCGTGCCAGAACCGGTGGGAATGGTCGGCCGGCTGCTTGGACCACACATCCTCCTTGAGATCGCAGGGGCCCAGATAGAAGGAGCCGTAATAGCCGGGCTTCGACGGCGGGTTTTTCAGGTCAATCGTGATTTCCGCGTCCGGGTCCGTGTACATGAATTTAATGATGATGCCCGCCTTGCTCATCTTCGTGCCGATCTTCTCGTCTTTCAGCACCCGGTCCAGAAAATATCCGTAAATTCTGTAGAGATCCTCCGCATCCTTGTAATACTGGCTCATTGCCGCCTCCTTATATCACTCGTTAAAAGTCGAAGAGAAGTCCGCGCTGCAACTCTCCCGGATCAACCAATCGAACGAAACGGGCAACGTCACCGCCTCGCATCCTCCAGGCTCTTGCCGGGCGGCAGCGTGCCATCGAGAAAGAAATTTTCGTAGATCGCTCCGACCAGCAGCCGATTCTTACAGGATGCGGCCACACTGGAACCGGACAATTCTTTCCCGTCGTTCTGATAGACCCGCGCTACGTCGTAGCCGCCGTTTTTCAAAGGCAGCACGCGGACCACCTCGGACGGGGAAAGCTTGGACGCATCCTTCGAGTGGGCCACAAACGACAACCGTTTGGTATGGCATCCGGCCCAGATCGACCCGTCGGGGAGAACGTCCAGGTTATCCACGCCGCTGTTGAGTTCGATGACCCCCTTCTCGGCCAGGTCGCCCGTTTGAATATTGCGTGCATAAACATGAATCTTTCGTCCAACAGTGGCTCCCCCTTACACTGCTTTGCCGTCGGGGCTCTGCGCGATGCCGTTGGCGTAACCGATGCCTCCCGCGACTTTTTTGAATTGTCCGCCGTCGTAATAAAGAACATGGAAAACCGGAATCTGAAGATAATTTTCCAGCATCTTTCCCCCCTTCGAGGTCCAGCCGTGATCGATGGTCACATAGAACTGACGGGGACCCACCCCGAGAATATCGTTCGGCGTCGTCAATTCCGGGCTTTTGATGGTTTCCAGATAGCGCAGCTTTCCGTCGCGATAGGAAAAAATCTCCACGGTGCAAACGCCTGTGGTTTCAAAAAAATGACGGGCCTCACCCATGTTGATGACGAAGAGCCGTTTGCCGCCGTCGGGCCCGTGATATAAATGGATTCCGTGGGCGTCAGATGGCCCGGGAAGTCTGTTTTCAAAAGGACGGGCCCGGCGCCGGGCGCTGCAAGATCATAGGCCAGAATGCCGGAGGTTGGACGCTTTTGACCGGCGATGGCCGCCCGGCGGTCGGTGAACGATCCCAGCGCCACGGCCGCGCCGCGATCGATATCGATATCCTCGACGCCGGGAAATCCAGGGACGGCGACAAAACTGTAGAGGGAAAAGGGTTCTATCCTTTTGAGTTCGCCGGCGTTCCAGAGCGTCTTCACGAGAAACACCACAATCAGAACAACAACAGCACAAACAAGAATAATGATTTTCTTCATGCTTTGTTCCTTTCTGTTCGGGCCTCCGGAAAAGGCTTTTTATTTGCGCTGGTCGAAGCGCCTGCCGAAGATCATGCCGGCAATCCCGATCTTCAGCATCTGAATCGTGCCGCCCGCCACCCCCCAGGCCTTCGCGTCGCGGTACATGCGCTCCACGGGAAATTCCATGCTGTAGCCGTATCCCCCGAACACCTGCATGGCCGTGCTCGTCACGTCCACCACCATTTCGTTGGCGTAAGCCTTGGCTATCGAGGCCTCATAAATCGACGGCAGCCCCTGCCCCGCGCCGCTGACGGCCCGATACACCAGAAGCCTGGCCGCGTCGATTTTCGCGGCCATATCCGCCATCATGAACTGCACCGCCTGGAATTCACAGATCGGCCGGTTGAAGGCCTTTCTTTCCATGGCGTAGGCTTTTGCCTCCTCAAACGCGCCGCCCGCGATCCCCAGACACATCGAAGCATTGCCGCATCGCTCGATATCGAAAGTCCACATCAGCTTGCCGAACTCGCCCGGCGCAATCACCAGGTTCTTCTTCGGAACTCGCACGTTGTCAAAGATGAGATCGCAGGAGGGCATGCCCCGAAGGCCCATGAATTTTTCCTGCTTGCCGAACGTGAAGCCGGGCGATCCCTTCTCCACCAGCAGGCCGCCGATGCCCTTGTACCCTTTCACGCCGCCGAAGCGGGTATAGACCAAGTAGTGGCTCGCGTGTCCGCCGCCGGAGATGAAGCATTTGCGGCCGTTGAGGATATAACCGTCGCCGTCCTCATCGGCGTGCGTCGTGAGAGCGGTGAGGTCGGAGCCCGCTTCCGGCTCGGTCATGCAGACGGACACGCTGAGTTCACCCCCGCAGACACCCGGGATGATCGCTTTTTTCTGCTCCGGGGTTCCGAAAATATCAATGACCCGGACCGGCCCGACGTTGGATTCGAAGACCGGCCCCGCAATGATAGGGCTGAATTTGGCCAGCTCCTCGATGCACAGAATCGCGTTGAGAGCCGGCTGGCCCCCTCCGCCATGCTCGGCCGAGATCGTCATGCCCAGGAGCCCGAGATCCGCGTACTTTTTCAACAGGTCGTACGGGAATTCCCCCGTTTCATCAATGTGCCGGGCCAGTTCCTTGAATTTTTCCCGCTGTCCCATCGTCCGAATGGTATCGACCAGCATCTTTTGTTCTTCATTTAATGTAAAATCCATGTTCATTCCTTAGCTAAAGTATTGGTTTAGATAAAAGAAGCTAATTCTTTTATATTATTTACCTTTTCCAGATTCAAAATCGTATCGACGATTCGATCTACCTTGTTTTGATCCCGACTGCCAGCGAAAAACTTCACTTTTTGCGCGATATCTCCTGCTTCCATCGGATCGCGCGGATCCCCTTTCGGAATGTCCACCGTTTTCACCAGACGCTCGCCGCTTTTCAGCAGGATTTCCACACGGCTCGCGGTTTTGTCCGGATACATTTTATTCAGTTCATCATCGGTTTTCACCGTCACTTTCTGTCGCAGCGCGATGATCGCCGGATCGACAATTCGCCGTTCCGTGAGCTGCGCGGGACCCAGCGTCCCGTCGAGGATGCAGGCCGCCACGACATGTGGAATGGAAAACTGCGCGGAGACAAAACTGCCGCCTTCCGGAACGCCCTTCCCCACGGCCAGAGCGGCCACGCCGTAAGTGAACACCTCGACGGACTCCACGTCATCCGGGACAAACCCTTTTTGTTTTTTCAGGGCGAGCGTTGCCTGCGCCGCGCCATGCGTGTGCCGGCAGGCGGTGTAAGGCTTGAAATAAACGTCGTTGATGGAATAATGCTCTCCCAGCCTTTCCGTGATACGCTCCGGTTTGGCGTCCACTTTCATGGTAATCTGCGTGATGCCGCCCTTGAGCTCCGTTCCTTCCAAAACAAACGGACTGCCGGTAATCCCCTTTCCCGCGAGTCCCGCCGCCATGATGCCCGCGCCGGCCGCCTGGCCGCCCTGGACAATCTTCACGGTATAGCCGCCCATAAGCTGCTCCGCCATGGAAACGGGCAGAATATAGCCCGCAATGCCGATGGCGTTGAGCATCACGGGATAGGCCTGCCCCATCAGTTTGGAAACCGCCACGGCCGAACCGAGTGTGCCGCAGGTGCCGGTGGGCAAAAATCCCGACAGGGTGTGCCAGGGATGCATGGCTGCCGCTACACGGTTGGATACCTCATAACCCGCCACTACCGCCTCGATCAGACGCTTGCCGGTCAGCTCCAGAGTTTCCGCAACGGCCAGCGCCGCCGGAATGACGGACACGCCCGAATGATTGCCTCCGAAGCGAAGCCCGTCTTGCGCCTCGATGGCCTCGCCGGTCAGTCCGTTGATGAAAGCCGCGCTCTGCAATCCGGTCTTGAATCCGCAGCCCAGCGCCGTCGCGGCTTCGGAGTCGCCCAGCGACCGGACGAATTCAATCGACGAGCGCACGGCATCCAGCTCCAGCGATCCGTAAATATTGGCCACATAGTCCAGAACACAGAGTTTTGCCTTGTGCCACACCTGTTCGGGCAGGGTGTCAAAAGACAGTCCCGAACAAAATCGGATCAGTTGTTGCGTGTACTCCATATTTCATCTCCTCCTTTAAAAAACGGAATATCCCGGGCGGGAACAACCGGTTAAACGCTCCTACACATATCCGCGCTTCTCGTAGATCGTGATCATCCGGTGCGGATCGATGACTTCCCGGATAACGCGGATTTCTTCGGCGCGCGGCGGCTCGGTTTCATGGACGTCATCGCTCACCCTGAGGTCCCACGGGGTCAGTTTGACCACTTCGTCCACCGACGTCCCGGGGTGAAAGCTTTCGAGATAGGCCTCTTTGGTCGTCGCATCAAAACGAAGAACGGCCTTGTTGGTGATGATGACCTGCGGACCGGTGTCCGTCGGAAGCCCCCACCGCTCCCGGGCGCCCGGACCGTCCAGATAACCGGGCGTTGTGATGAAGTCCACTTTTTCCGCCAGGCTGCGCGTGTTGTGAAGCGCAATAATGAGAACCTTTTTGGCCAGTGCTCCGATGGGGTTCGCGCCGCCGGAGCCGGGAAGGCGGCTTTTCGGCTTTTCATAATCGCCGATGGCGGTGGTGTTGATGTTTCCGTACTTGTCGATCTGGCTTCCGGCCAGAAATCCCACATCCACCCATCCGCCCTGCAGAAACATCCCCATGACATCCGTGAGCCCGCCGATCATCGCCGCTCCGGGGTTCAAACAGGGATCTCCCACGGAAAGCGCGGGCCGCGCGGGCCGCGCGTCAAACACGCCCGATTCCTGCATCAGCGTAGCTTTGGGCGCGTGCGTGTAGCGGGCGATGTTCGCCGACATGGCGGGAAAACCCGTTCCCACGACCACAATGTCCCCGTCCCGGATTTCCCGGGCGCCGCAGCACGCCATCAATTCCGGCTTGATATAATCATTGGGATGATTGCTCATGCGTCCACCTCCTCTTCAGTACGTGTAGGATACGGGGTAGCCGTAGTCGAATTTCGCCTGCAGCTTTTTGTACTGCGCGTATCCGAATTTTTGAATGTAGTGATTGACGTACTCTGTGCGGTCCTTCACCCCAAACACCCATTCGTCCAGAAACGCCTGAAATCCCTCGACGGTATTGGAAGCTTCCTTGTACAGATAGCCGTAGGCCAGATCCATGTCATAGAAGCCGGGCGTGTATCCGGGATGCGCGCCGAAGGGCTCCTCGGTCACCGCGACAACCTTGAACGCCGGCACGATGGTGCGGGACGGATCCTTGCCGATCGTTTCCCGGCTGACGATCCGTTCGCAACTCACGATGACCTTACGCGCCGCGTTGGCGCCCCACTTGCAGTCGCCGCCGATGCCCCACATCTGGGCATTTCCCTCCTCGTCCGCCTGCTGCACATGAATGATCGCCACGTCCGGATGCAGCGCCGGCGCCAGCATCACGGGGCTGCCGTCAAAGGGAGATTCGATCATCTTGTACTTGCCATCTCCCATGAAAGATTTAATGTTCATCAGATCGGTCCCCACCATGTCCTTGACCGGCACGAAGGGCATGCCCATCGCGCCCGCCATCAGCATGAGCGGAAGGGAAAGATTGGTGTATTCCTCCAGCTCGATTTTGTGGGGGATCCCCTTCTCGATCGATCGCCGGTAGCAACGGGCAAGGCCGTACACCCCCAGCGAAATGAAGGTGGCAATGAACCGCTTCACGCAGCCCGCGCCGATCAGCATGTCGAAGTCGTCCGCGGCGTTGCTCCGCGTGATGGTCAGGTCCTTCTTTTTCTGACGGATGATCTCGTGGATGGCCGCAAACGGCGGTCTGCAGACATAGCCGCCGATAAACAGAAACTCCCCGTCATGGACAAATTGTTGAATGGCGTCCGCGGTGGACATCACCTTGCCCATACCCCTCCTCCTTTGCGTGAAACGGCGGCGTTTCCGCCTTCAACCGACCCCGCTGTCAGATTTCAAATTCTGTTCTGCTGATAATTTCATCCTGGGCGATTTCGCTGAGGCCCACAAATTCCGCGGAGTAGCCGCTGACCCGGACAAACAGGTCGCGGTGCTTCTCCGGATGCTGCTGCGCGTCCCGGAGAACCTCCGAATCCACCATGTTGAACTGAACCTGCGTTCCACCGTTTCGAAAATAGGTTTGGATCAGCGCCGCCAGGTGTTCCGTCCGGATTTTCTTCCCCTGAAAGCGCATGTTGAGATTGACGCCGTTCGTGGCCCGGGTCACCGGAAGTTTGACGACGGAATTCATGATCGCCGTCGGACCGGATAATGCGTTTCCCGTCGTGGGCGTAATGCCGTTGCCCAGGACGTCTCCGGCAAACCGGCCGTCCGGCGTGGCGCCCGTGAAAGCGCCCATGGTAATGTGGAAGCCGACCGAAAACACGCCCGGCCAGAAGAAGCCTCCCCGGAAATTCCGGTAGCCGGACAACACGTCGCAGTAGTGGTCCATCACGCGGACGCCCAGCGCGTCAACGTCGTCGTTGTCGTTGCCGTACTTGGGAACGCGGTTCAGGAAGTAGGCGCGTTTGTCCTCTGCGTCCTGCCAATCCTGCGACAGCCACGAGGCAAGGTCGGCCATCGTAAAGAGTTTGTCTTCAAAGACCGCCTTTTTCACTGAGTAGAGGCTGTCCACCACATTGGCAAACCCCATGAGCTGCACACCCGTGGAATTGTAGTGTGCGCCTCCCCGCGTCAGGTCCAGACCTTTTTCCAGACAGCCGTCCACCATGGCCGAAGCGAAGGGCGAGGGAACATTTTCGGCAATCGTGCGGTCAAGCACTTCCATGCCCCGGACCATCTGATTGATAAAATGACGCACCTGCCTGTCATAGGCGCTCCAGACGTCTTCAAAATTTTCAAAGGCCGCCGGGTCTCCCGTTTCGACGCCGCTCGGATACCCGAAGATATTGTCAATCCCGTTGGCCAGGGCAAGCTCCAGACATTTGATGCCGCTGAACTGCACCGCAAAGGTGGATCCGAAGGTTTTCCCTTGCGCGTTCGGCTCCAGACAGCCGACCATCCCGTAGTTGCGGGCGTCTTCGAGGGTGTGGCCCGCATGGACCAGCGACCGGATAATCGCTTCGTCGTTGAAAAAATGCATCAGCACGCCGTCGCGGGTATAATCAACCGCCCGGCGCATCAGCTCCACGGGACAGTCCGGCGAAACGCGGACGCCGAAATTGGGCTGAACCGTCCGCACGTCGGCAAATGCGTCCAGGGCAATGTAGCTCATCTCATTGACGGCGTCTTTCCCGTCAACCCCCACGCCGCCCACGGTAACATTCTGCGTCGTTTTGCCTTCCGTCCCCTCCCCGCCGGGGATAAAAGCCTCTTCCAGCACATTCCAGATCTCATTGGTTTTTACAAAAAGCATGGCCACCAGTTCCCGGGCCTGCGCTTGTGTAATCCTGCCCGCTTCCGCGTCTCTCCGATAATAGGGGTACAGAATCTGGTCGATCCGGCCCAGGGAAATGGAATTCCCTCCCGATTCGATTTGGGAAACCAGGTGAATGAAATAGAGGCTCTGGACCGCTTCATGAAACGTTTCGGCCGGGTGTTCGGGAACGCGGGCGCAGACGCGGGCCATTTCCTGAAGCTCCGCTTTCCGGCCGGGATCGGATTCGGCCGCCGCCATGGCGAGCGCCCGTTCGCTGTAACGGTGCGCGAAGGCGATGACCGCCCGGCAGCTCCGGATCACCGCCTCATAGAAGAGACCCTTTTCACCTTTTTGGTCTTCCGCGGAAAGACCGGCAAGCTTTTGCCCGGCCTCTCCGATAACGGATGACAGCCCGCCTTCCAGGATCTTGTCATGGTTCATGGTAAAATGACCGATCCCGTACGTAATCTCGAGCATCATGGTAAAGATGTACTTGTCCATGTCCGTCAGAATGTCTTCCGGCATGCTTCTCTGCATCTGCTCCTCGACGGTTTTCCCCTTCCAGAAGGGAAGAATCCGGGTCGCCAGCTCATCCTTTTCCGCCTGCGTAATCAGCGCACGCTGCAGAGCGCGCCTGTCGAAATTTTCCAGGTCTCCCTCGATCCACAGCGACTTGTTTTCCGGAAACAGCGGCGCGCCCTTGAGCTTGGAGGTGCGGCATCCGACAATGACTTCGTTTTCGCGGATGATGACGCTGATGTTTTTCAGAATATGCTCCAGGGCGAGGCTCATCCTCGTCAGAGGCGGCTTGTCCCTATGAAGCCTCATGGATTCGGTCAGGCAGCGGGCGCGCTCGATGCAGACTTCCTGCGGCGCGTCGATGATCCTCCAGCGGAGCATTTGGATGCGGGAAGGTTCCGCCGGCTGCGACAGGGCCTGTTGTGTGCTCATAAAACACCTCCTGCAAACGTTAAACCTTGATGCGCATATGGTTGACCAGAATCGCGTCCCGGACCGACTTCGGAAGAAACTGATTGAGCCACAGAAAAAAGCTGCTCATGAAATCGATCTGATTGAAGAGTGCCGGCTTTTCCGCCTCGATGACCTTTACGATCTTTTCAGCCGCAACGGGCGGCGTGGGCGCCGTCTTGATCAGTTCATTGTCCCGCTCGATAAACCGCCGGGCGCGATCGCGGTAAGGAGAATTCTCGGGCGGCAGAACGTGGATCTTGGCCGCGAACGTCGTGGATACCTGCGCCGGTTCGATCAGCGCCACTTTGATGCCGAAGGGCTCCACCTCGTATTTCATGGAGACCATCATTCCGGTAACGGCGAATTTGCTTGCGGAATAGATGGATTCGAAGGGAAAAGGAATGCGCCCCACCAGCGACGACATCGCGATGAGTTTGCCTGCGCGGCGCTCGCGCATGGACGGAAGAAACGCCTGAAAAATCGCCGCCGCGCCGATGACGTTGATTTCGAGGCACTTGAGCGCTTTCTCCAGTTGGACTTCCTCGAAGGGGCTGAAGAATCCGATGCCCACGTTCGACAGCACCGTATCCACACGGCCGTACCGGGCGAGCACCTGATCGCGAAATTTCAGAATTGCCGGGCGGTCGGTGATGTCGATCGTTTCCAGCAGGTGATCGCCGCCGATGTCCTTCAACTCTGACGCCAGTGACGCGATTCCTTTCGCGTCCATATCAAAACCGGCCACCGAATGACCGGATTTCGCGAGTATTTTGGCCACATGTCGTCCCATCCCGTCCGCCAAGCCGGTAATCACCACCATCTGTCCCATGCCCGCACCTCCCGTTGATTCAGTCTCTTCGGGTTACCTTCCTCCGAGGTTTACGCGATACTCTTCTCCAATCTGCTTCATGGATTGACGAAAATCCGGATAGATCATCCGGTATCCCGTTTTCTTCAGTTTGCTGTTGTCCACCACGTAATCCGCATAAAGATACTTTACCGCGTCCAGCTCCAGATCCGGGATGCGCCCCTTGCGCGCAGAGGCCATTCCATCGAACTTCGCGACGATTTTGACCAGCCAGAGCGGCAAATGTGTCGTGGGCGGTTTGGCGCCGAAGGCCTCCGAAGCCATTTTCAGGGCTTCCTCGAGCGTCGGATGCGTGTCCTCGGCCAGATTGTACGCCTGCCCGACGGCAGCATCGGTCAGGGATAGATGATAAACGGCAGCAGCCACGTCTTCCGCGCGCACGTTGGAAAGGAGCTGCCGGCCGCTTCCCGGAATCGCGGTGATGCTGGAGGGACGCGAAAAAGCCTTTCCCGCGCCGTCATTGCAGCGGGGACCGTACACGGTGCAGGGCCGCGTGATGACCGCCGGGAAGCCCTCCTTGATGCGGCCCCAGACGACGTCCTCGCCGTCGCGTTTGCTCCTGCCGTAGGAATCCTGCGGATTCCGGGGGCTGTCTTCCCGGAAGGGAGTCCCCTGGTAATAGCCGTACACGCTGGTGGAACCGACATGCACATAGCGTTTGACGCCTTTCTTCATCGCAAGTTGTGTGATTCTTTTGACGCCTTCCACGTTGGTGGAAGCAAGGGATTCGTAGGGAGTGGAAAAATTGCAGATCGCCCCGAGATGAAAAATCCGGTCCACCTCCCCTTCAAACAGCCCCGGCAGCGTTTCGGGTTTGGTGAGGTCGGCGGGAACATATTCAACCCCGAGACGGTCGAAAAATGATGTATCCTTGCGGGGACGGGCGGACGCCCGGACCCGGACTCCTTTTGCGGCCAGAAATTCAACGAGGTGACTTCCCATAAATCCGGCGGCGCCGGTAACCAGGGTAATGCCTTTAAATTCCATGATCCCCTCGACTGAAGTTGATCACAAACAAGGTAATTTCAGGCTTTTTCTCGACGAGCTCGTTTCATATTTTTTTCTACTTCTTTTTTGGCATGGTGGAGCCATTCCAGGTACATCTGATTCTGCGTCACGCCGAGTTCAGCCAGGAGGCGGACATACACGCCCTGCCGCTCCCACTTTTTGCGGTTGGTCTGCCGGCGTTTCAATTGGGACTCGAAAAATTCGATTTGTTCGTCGATGATGGTGAGGGCGTTTGCATCTTCTCCGAATCCGAAGAAAGCAAATTTAAGCAGAAACGGGTCTCGGATGAGGATGGACTTTCCGGTCGGTTCGGTGAGCCATTTCGACAGCTCCTTCACTCCCTTGGGCGTGATGGAATAAAGTTTTTTCCGGGGGCCTCCGTTTTCCGACGGCGCGATTTCCAGCATATTCACCAATCCCTCTTCCTGCAACTGTTTCAGGCTGGGATAAATCTGTCCGAAATTGATCGACCACATATGGCCGAAATTTTTTTCAATGTGCGCCTTGATCCGGTAACCGTGCATATCCGAATACTGCAGGAGCCCAAGAATGGCGTATTTGATCGACATCCGTCTTTTCCTCTTTGCTTGGACCGAAGGCTATATATTTTTTATATACCTGTCAACATTTTTTTCGCATAGTAAAAAATGCCCGAATTTCGACTTCAAGAATGGGGTCAAAATATCCCGAAGGCTGCCCGGCCGCTTTCTGCCGTTGCTACACTGAAATGGTAAAAGGTTTGTTAAAACATGGACATCTACAATTATTTCTTCCCTTTAATCATGCTTTCCAGCAAAAAACTTCCGTCGTCAAGAACTTCCGGAATGCCTTTGCCGGTCAACTCGCGGATTCTCCGCTGCGCGGTGATGGGGTCGAGATCATTTTTTCCAAACGCATCCAGCACGCTTTGCACCTTCTGCCAGTGGCGTTTGGATTCGGCCAGCGCCTGCGAGGAAAGACTGCCCTGCGCTTTGGCCTGCTCCATGAGGGGAAGCAGTTTGGTATTCATATCCTTGGCTGCGCCGCGGCTGGCTTCCTGAAGCGCCTCCATTTTGGACAGAGCGGGATCATGGAGCATGTGCTGCGTCTTGTAGCGGGTCACGTCGGCGCTCTGCCCGGCCCAGATGGACTGCACCTTGTTCTTGTCGGCGCCGAGCAGATTCAGATCGCGGTAGCTTTCCAGATTCGCGCTGGACGTCACCGTTTCCCAGGACTGTTTGGCGCTGCGTCCGGTCGTGTCGTGGTAGGCTTTGTTCCACGCTTTCTGCGCGTCGGTCTGCCATTTTTCAACGGTCTGGGCCTTGCCGTTTTGTGTCAGCCAGTTGTTGCGGACCATTTTGCCGTTTCCGGACGATACCCAGTTCGCCTTTTCCACAAGGCCGATGTCATAGTCCATGCCCACTGAGCCTGCGCTGGCGGAATTGCGGAATTCTTTGAGCTCCTGCTTGTTCCAGCCGCGGCGCTGCATCTCCTGATGGAATCTGGCTTCCGCTTCCGCGTGGTTGGCCTTCATATTGGCATTGTAAGCTTTCTGACTGTGGTAATCCCCTTTATATTTCAGGAAATTCTTTGCGTGCGGGCTGGAGTTGACGGCAGCGGCCAGATCCCGCACCGCTTTCTGCTGCTTCAAAATCTCGGCGGCGGATGCCCCAGTCTTTCCCAAACGGTCCAAATCCCCCTGTGCCCGGGAAAAAGCTTTGGCCAGGGATTCTCCGTCCTGCCGCGCCTGTTTAAACTGTGCCTGGGCAAACTGTTCCTGTACCGTCGGTTTGGTTTTCGCGGCGGGCTGTCCCATTGCACCTCCTAGTTTTTTCGCTCCGTATTCGAAAGCCTTGCTGGAGATGAACGTGAAGGCTGCGTTTTTGGCCGCCCCTTTCCAACCGCCTTCCCGGTATCCTTTAAACGCGTCGGCAGCAACGGCGGTGGGTGTGGAATAGAAAAACGCCGCGCGGCTGACCGCTTCCACCGGCCCCCCTTCGACATAGCCCGTCACGCCCTGGTAGGCGATCACCACCCCCCGGCCCCCCATCATGGAAGTCACCGTAAGTCCGGTGTCCGCCGCCGTCTTGATATTTTGCGCGGCTTCCATTCCGAAATTGGCCCAGGCGGCCTTTTCATCTTCTCTGGCGCCGGCGGATAAATAATATCCCTGCACCTTCTCGTTGAGAGCACCAGCCACATTTTTTGCCTTCTCTTTATCGATGCTGGCCATGCTGGACAAGGGCAGTTGTCGTTTGATGAATTCCCGCGCTTTTTCCGCTTCATCGCCGGGCAGCATGCCGGCCAGACGATTCAGCGCCGCGGTGGTCCGTTGAAAATCCTCCATGCGCCGCTGATTGTCCTTGATGTTGTTGATGAACTGCGCCTGAGCGTAATCGTCAAACGGCGTCCGCGTGTGAATCATTTGCCCGGTTTGCAGCGAAGCAATCAAATCCTTTTCCGCCTGAATATCCGAGCGCGCCGTCAGAATGCGGAATTCCAGCGCCGAGCGCCGAACGGAGTCGGTCTCCTGGGCAAGCTCCGCCTGGTCTTTAGCCATATTTTTTTCGATGATCATTATATTCGCCAGATGAAAATCGATATTTTCCTTCCGGGCTTTTTCTTCATCCGTTGCCGGAATTTCCTCGTCGTCCTGGTCTTCTTCGGTTTGGGCGATTTCTTTGGTTTCAACGGGCGCCGGGACAGGCAGCAGCTTCTTTTCATCCTCTTTTAAATTGGCCGTGCCGATGATTTTTCCATGCTCTCTGCACAGTCGGCGTTTTGCCGCTACCTCTTCCGGCGTGCACTCCCTGCCGAATTTATTTCCCTTGATGTACTTGCCGTCCCGGTAAATCAGGCCGTCGCTCAGACCTCCGGCCCGACCTTCACAGTAATCGTATGTGCAATAGTAATAGCAGACGGTTCGGCCCTGCATCAGCTCTTTCTTGATTCTTTCGATATCCTTGGCGGACATTTCCGATGAAAAATTGGATGAAGGATATTTTTTGTCCACCGTCGCCCGATCGACAACGATCGGTTCGGGCGGTTTCTCTCCCGCCGCGGGCGTTGCGGGCAAAGAGGCTGCCGTCGGCGCTTCGGCGGCTGTTTTCCCGTCTTTGGCTGCCTGCGCGTTTTTCTGTTCCTCCCTTTTCTTTTCCGCTTTGATCGCCTTTTTGGCCGTCTTCATCGTTTCCTGATGCTTCTTCCGGGCCGCTTTTTTGGCTTCCTGAACATCCGGCGGATTTCCGACGGCGGTAATTTCTTTGACCACCTGCGCCAGCCGCGCCTGCATGGTCAGCAATTGGTTCTTTTGCATTTCCGCAATGGCCAGGCCTTCCCGGATGCCGTTTTCGCTTTCGTAACCGGCGGCAATGACTGCTTCTTCCCACGCCCCGTCAAATTCCACGGCAGCCGTAGCAATGGCCGCCCGCAATGTAAGAAACTCCGCCAGCAAAGGATTGAGCTTGTTGAAGTAGGCAACGCTTTCCGGCGTGGAATAATCAAAATACGCTCCCCATTTTGCGCTGAAACGTTTTTCCTCTTCGGGGGACAGCTCTCCCATCGTCTGCCGAAAAGCTTCCATGGCCGCGGTTACCGCGCCCTGGTATTGCGCAATGCTGAGCGTGTGGATGTCCAACGGCTCCTGAAGCGCAAAAGGCGCCACATCCTGAAGGTCAGGAATGCCTGCGTCGTCTGCGACCTTTTCTTCCGGCAGCGGCGGAGCTTTTGGCCCGGCACCGCTCACAACGCCGTAAAGATAGGCAAAGGTTTTATCCGGAGCGCTCCAGATCGACAAAGCTTTATTGCCGAATTTGGCGTTTAGTTCTTTCTGGGGATACCAGGGATCAGACTGAACCGTAACCGGTCCGGATGGCGAAGCCAGGGCTACCTGGGGGTTGAACCAATCTATTCGCTCTCCCGGGTCATAGACTTTCCAGGATTGCGAATCGGTCTGAAAAATGATTGTACCAGTGGAATCGACAGCCAGAAGCATCAGGCCGAAACTGCCGCCGCGGCGGCCACCAACAGTAAAAACATCTCCGTCAAAGAGCGTTGCAGCGGCGGAAAATGCAGGATGCGGAGCTTCATCCGGCCTGGTTTTAAAAGAAGGTTCGTATTTTCTCAGAGGTTTCCCGTTCAGATATACATCGGCGTCATCCGCCATATGCCAGTAGATGGTAACGGCGATACCCTGTGTATCCCGGGGTTTTGCGGGCTCCCCGGCATCCGTGTCCGTCTTTTTGCCGGCTTGCCCGGGGGGAGTCTCTTTCGGGCTGACGGGGTTGATAATCTTCAGCCACTGCTCCATCGAAACTTTTTCTTCAGCCGCAAAACCGCCCGTCGCGGCAAAAAGAATAAACAAACTGAAAACAATGCCCGCGGCAATTCGTTTTTGAATATTCATTTTTCGACTCCTGTCGTCCGGCTTTTGTTTCACGGTTAAGAAGAACTGTGGCTTGCATGATCACTTTCCAATCGTTTGACGCGGCACCCGCAGGAAATCAGATACATTTCCTTCAGGCCATCGATATAAAAGAGACGGAAACCATATTATTTCTCGGATTTGAGTATAAAAGACGGGAATTTACGTGTCAAGAGGGTTTTGCCGGGCCGGGTTTTGCCCTTTTATGCCCAGTCGGTTCATGATAACAGGCACACATCGCCAGGAAGATGCCCGGTCACGAAGAAATTCTCCCGTTCACAGGGTATCCGGAACCAGCCATGTGCTCCGCGCAAATTATCTGGAAAACGCCCTCTGCAGTGATTTGAAAAAGTCTGCGGCAAGAATGATACCCAGCAGTGTAAAACCAAAGGCCATGCCGACGATGAATGGATAAAGCGGCATCTGAAGGGTTGCAGAAACTTCACCGCTTTGGCGGATGTCCAGCGCATAGACGAAAGCCTGATAAGCCAGCAGCGAGAAAAACAAAAAACAGATAAGATCCGTAAACGCCTGCAGGACCAGCTGCAGGCGTTGAGGCAATCTCTTAAAAAGAAGTTCCACGGCGATATGCCCCTTTTCCAGGGTGGTATAACCGAGGGCGAATGACACCACAAGAGTCCCAAGAAATCCAACCATCTCATATGCGCCGGGAATGGGTTTGCCAATCAGTCGCAGTAAAACATCGCCTGCGGAAAGCAGCATCATGATGATCACTGCAGCGCAGGCAATGATATTAAATCCTTTACCCGCGCGATCAAGATATTTATTTGGATTGAACATTAGACGTCCCCCGGCTTTTTTTCCCGTATCCGGAAACATGAAGTTCCTTAAACAAATCAGGAGCGTTATCAGCCCGGATCCTTCTTGTTTTCCTTCTTCTTCCGGAACAGCACGGACAAACTGATCGGAACGGCAATGATTCCTATGAACACCACCAGAAAGATCAATTCTTTTACATCCACATCGATCATGAGCATCATCCTTTCCAGTCAGATTGGCATAAAAAAAACCGCCATCCGACATTTTCGTCAGATGGCGGCCCGACCATCAAATTCCTTCAGAAACGCTGATGTTTCTGAACCCTGAACAAACAATTGACAACAATACGGTTCTTTTCTAATAGATTATTCGGAATAAATCAATACCGGATTGCGGGCGTTATAGGGGGAAGCCCTTAAGTATTTCAGTTGATGCCGATATGCTGGTTTTTTCGCTGCAATCGATTGAAGTTCCGGCCACTTTGAGATAGGTGATACTTTAAGAATATCCCTTATGTCCATGATTTTCATAATATTTCAGTGTTAAGGAGAGAATCATGAAAGCCTTCATCGAACCGCCGGAGTCTATCCCCTTTTATCTGAAAATCGGCCTCTGGATTTCTAAAAAAGCGACGGGTCGTGATCTTTTGCCGGGGAAACTGCTGGCATGGTATCCCAGAACAGCCATCAGTTCCGGCGTCATGGAAGCCCTGGTTGCCCACCAGGATAAAAATTTGAATAAGCGAATGCTCAAGCTGGTTCGGCTGCGGACATCTTTCGCGGTTGCCTGCCCTTTCTGCATCGATATGAATTCCTATGACTATGATCAATTTGGAATCTCACCGGAGGAGTTTTCCGCATTACAGGGAAGGATCGCCATTGCAACCGTTCCTACTTTTTCCCCGCGCGAAAGAATTGCGATGGAATACGCTTTCCTGATTTCACAATCCCCTCTATTGTTCCCGCAAATTTTTATTGATCAACTGAAGGCGAATTTTACCGAACGGGAAATGGTCATTCTGGCCGGCACGGCCGCGCAGGTTAATTACTGGGCCCGCCTGCTTCAGGCGCTGGGCGTTCCCCCGGCGGGCTTCTCGGATCACTGCGAGATGAAAACGCAACCTTCATCGTGACAGGCCATCGATTAAAACCCCTTCAAGTCTTCCTTTGGTTTTGCCTCATATAACGCGGCATCCGCCTGGCGCAGGAGATCATCAAGATTATTTTTGCCTTTGGATATCGCAGCAAGGCCGAAACTGACGCCGGTCTGCAATCCGTTCTCTTTTGCCCAGGCGCCGAACTCGCCCTGAAGCCTTCGAGCCGCCGATTGCGCGGCTTCAGGCGAGGTGTTTGTGAGAAGCATGACAAACTCGTCGCCGCCGTATCTCGCAAGGATATCGGATTTCCTGAAGCTTGACCGCGCCATGTCGGAAAAATGCCGGAGAACCTTGTCGCCCATTTCATGGCCAAACTGGTCGTTGACGGTTTTGAAATTGTCAAGATCGGCAAACATCAAGACCAGGGAAATATTGGATCGTTCGTTGAGGAGCAGCAGATATTGAGCGGCTTTGAGAAATGACCGCCTGTTGCGCATCCCCGTGAGACTGTCGTGTTCGCTGATTCTGACGGCCTCACCCCTCATCATCTCGATTCGTCGCACCAGAAGATAAGCATAGCTTACGCCGACAACGATCAGAAAGACATAAAAATACAGATGGTAGGGAGGCCAATCACCAAGAATACGGCAATGAATGACCAGAACGGCGCCAGCGAGAATAAGCGACCCGATCATCGATTCAACGAAAAAATACAACCCGTGCTGGATTCCATTGCCAAGCGCCGCAATCAGGAAAAGCAGAATCATGGGAGGGATCATGAAGGGATCGCTCAGGGCCCCTATGAATGCCCCCAGGATGTCTATCCATCCGCCCAGACGAAACATGATAATGTTCGCCCCATACTTCCTGTAATACCACCACCAGAAGAGATGGAAAGCATAATAGAACACTAACGAGAGATTGACCTGGTTGACAGATAACACGAGCGGTGGGACGGGGCTGTAATTGATGTATAACGCAACCAGAGCTCCAAGCAGCAGGCGGACAAATAACTGAAGGCGCGGCATGTATATTTCTGGAACGGGCGCCTCAAGGGACAGGGGAAACGGAGCTTCTTTCTTTTCAGCCATCCTTGCACCTCCGGTTATCTTCCGGGGCCTGCATCATTGCGGCGCTTTTTTCCCGGAGGATGAACGCTTCAATGTCCTGCATCACTTCCGCGCCGTGCATATATTTGTTTGACGGACAGGCAACGACCGTGGACCGCGGCAGTCTTTCCGCCATGAGGCGAATATTTGCGGAAGAGTGCAGCGTATCCGTGGGAGCGTAAGCCAACGCCACAGGGACTCGAACGCTGTCCAGGTTGGGCCAGACCTGGTAGCGCCCCTCAATGGCGGCTCTGGCCGAAAGCTTGATCCTCTGGGGATGGGCCGCTTTCAGCGTTTCGGTATAACGCATCATCTGTTCGGGTTCCTTTTTGGCGTCGACCATGAAGGCCCTCAGGTACCAGAGAAGAAAATATTTGATTCCATGATACAGGAACGCCGGAAGGCACAGCATCCACTGTAAATACCATGGCGCCTTGAATTCACTGTTGGGGGCGATTAAAAACGCCTCTCCCGCGATCAGCCGCCCCCCTTTCAGAGCCTCCAGCAGGGCCGTCGCTCCCAGGGAGCTGCCGATAACGGTTGAAGCCGGCGAGGCGATGCCCAGTTGGCGGCAAGCGACGATCAGGTCTTCAGCCATCCTTCCAATGCTGAAATCCTCCGGCTTCAGTTTGCTTTGCTCAAAGAGGGCGGATCTCTTTTCCCGTGTTTCAATATAATAAACCGGCCTTCCGACGGCCATGACCTCCAGCAAGGGCGCCCATCCGGATACGTCGGATACCCATCCGGCTACAAAGATGATCGGGTTCGCGATGGCGGGCTGTTTCGGGCGCCATATCATGACCCGCAAGTGGACACCCTTCTGTACGCAAACCGACGCTGTTGTGTAAGTTGAATCCGCGGGTGTAACCGGATCCACGGAGAAATCTTCCAAATCGGCCTCCTTTGCGGAACGGATACAATATTTTTCACTTCACTGCGCCTGTTTCCGGGGGCGGCCAGGGCATGACGGGCACGGTGCTGATGCTGTTTTTCGGACTGCCGGTCAGCACACGATCGCTGTAAGACAAATAGACCAGAACATTGCGTTTGCGGTCATAGAAGCGCACGACCTGAAGCGACTTGAAAAGAAGGCTGCGCTGTTCGTCAAAAACCTGTTCGCCGTCTTTAAATTCTTTTAGAAACTTGATCGGTCCGATCTGGCGGCAGGCGATGCTCGCGTCGCTGGCGTCCTCCGCCACGCTTAAAGCGCCCTTGACACCCCCGGTTTGGGCCCGGGCGATATGGCAGGCCACGCCCTGCACCTTGGGATCATCAAAGCCGTCCACGACGATTTTATCGTTGGGGCCGATCCAGCGAAACTGGGTGCTGACGGCCCCGGTTGTTCCGCGATCGGGCCGGCTGATCAGCCATAAGGCTAAAAGGAGAATCAGCAATAAAATCGCTGCGCCGGTAACCAACGCGAGCTTTTTCATCATCGGTCGTCCTTTCTTCCGAAAGTTCTTTTGTTATGCCTCACAAACACATCGCTTGGGCGATGAAATGTCAAGAATAAATATCCCTATTTACACTCAGATGAATTTACTTTTTCTTTCAGGATTGACTTTCAGTGTTTTATATTTCCCTTGCGTCCAGTCCTCAAGACCGGATGCATACCATTTTGAAAACCTTCTGTCGCTGGGACCGCCTGCAATCGACGAGAAAAATTCCTCTCTTGCAAAATCCGTAACAAATCTGAAAGACGGTGCAAACGTGGTTTCCCTGTTCGCGCTCCTGTAAATCTGCCCCTGATGGATGGTGGCCCGCCCGCCAATAATCGTGACAGGGCCCCTGTCAAACCCGAGGAATGCAGGGAGTTTTCCGCCAAATAAAATATGCCTCAACATCACCTTCTGGACATCCCCCCATTTCTTAGGCTTCATCGACAATACTTTCCCCAGTGATTTCTTATAGAGGTCTTCCCTTTTCCTGCCGTTAAACCATAAGGATTTTTCCATCAGCAAGATCCTGTCAAAATTCAGGTAGAAATCAACAAATGCGCCCGTCTCCTTTTTCAGGAAATCCACCACGTGCGTCCCCAGATTATTTTCACCGAACACCTCCCGGTAAAGTTCTTTGTAGAATTCTTCAAAAAGATACGCACCCTCGGACCCGGGATCGTATCTCAGATCCCAGTCAGTCAATATCCTGCCGTTTCCGTCAGCAGGCAGAAGGGGCTTCAATATTTTCATGAAAGCTTCAGCCTGAACGGATAATACATCCATGTGCATGCTGAAAATATCCTCCACGGAAAACTTTTTATCCCTGCTCAATATCTGCGCGATCCGCTCGGCTCTGTACGGCCCCATGGGCATATTGATGGGTTTTGCTTTTCCGTATTCATTGAGGTCGTGGTTTGCAGTGACAAAAAATCCGCCTTCAGGATTTATGACCCGGGGAAGTTGGTCAAAGCTGACGAATCCTTTCCAGTCATTCTCCTTGATCCATCCGGGCAGCGGCACAAACCCACTGACCCCGTCACGCCTTTTCGGCATCAATCCGCTCATCTGATACCCGATATTGCCTTTGCTGTCGGCTAATACAAAATTCCACGAACTCTCCACTTTACCCAGGCAGTTCATCCCTTCCTCAACCGTTGTGGCATCCAGCAGTTTCAGTACGTTGGTGATCGTATCCGCCCCTGATCTGCTCGTAGCCCATTTTGTCGTCAGATAGAGGCCTTCGACCGACGGGTCCCCGTCCAGAACGCCGTGACCGTTTTCATAAAAAACCACTTCAACCGGCTGCCGGTTTTTCCTTTTTATAATTTCCTTTCTTTTCCCAAAAGGCATCCAGCCTGCCTCTTCCCTGTAAAACTTTTCATCCTTGCATTTCTCTATCCAGGAATCCTCGGCATCCATGAAAGTGTACGTCGCACCCCAGGATAAATCGTTAGACCTTCCCACAAAAATTCCCGGAACTCCCGGCATGGTGCCGCCATAGAGAAACCTGTCTTCCATCTCGAAAAACATTTCGCACCAGACATTGGGAAGTCTGTTCACTTCCAGGTGGGGATCATTGGACAGAACGGCTTTTCCCGAAACCGTTTTCTTGCCCGAAAGCACCCAGTTGTTCGAAGCCATCATCCGGGGAAGGGCTATATTCCATAACCGGGAATTCGGAACGATCCTTTCGTTCAAGACAACCTTCTTCACCAGTTCAATGTCCAGTCCGCCCAGTATCCCCGGAAACAACTCTTCAAGCTTTTCCCGGCTGACGCCCGCCTGAACCATTTCAACGAACAATCTCTCCATTTCCGCCTGGGATTGAGAAAGCGTCAGGTAGCCGATCATCCTTGAAATCTGGATGATGTCCTCTATCTTCCATGGCTCGAATTTCATGCCCAGCAGCTTCAGTTCCCAGGGAAATTTGTTTGAGAAGGCGGCATTTGCCCCATCACAATATGCTCCTAAATATTGCTTGATATCCCCCGGCAATTTTTCTAATTCTTCCTCGATCTCCCCGTACCAGTTCATCTTTCTGAAAAACCTGTCAATCCCGACCATTTCGTCGCCGGGATCCAGGAGTTCGGCGGCCCTGCCCTGTCCGAGCGTTCTCATCAGGATCATCTGCATGCCCCTGTCGGTCGCGTGGACGTAGCCCTGTCCCCGGAATAAATCCTCTTTTGATCTGCATTGCACATGGGGTATGCCGTGTTCATCCCGGTAGATATTTTCATGAATAGCCATTGGAAAGCCTCCGGATGTATTTTGTGCCGCAAGAATACCACAAACAATACCCCTGTTCAATCCGGCATAAATACAATAAACCATGTACTCCCTTGACTTGTTGCCGGCTCTTCTCTATACTCGCGCCGTTTTGCAAATCCCGAAAGTTCGGATCGACGCCCATGTCCATTCCAACATTGACACTCACCCCCTCGGGGCAGGTCATTTTCCTGCCCGGCGGCGGGGACAGCCCCGCGCTTCCCGACGCGGCCGCCGCACGCATCGCGGCTGCCTTTCACGAGGACGCTGCCGCCGGCCTCCTCCACCTTGCCGCCGAGGAGCTGACTACGCCCCTCCCGCCTGACTTCGCTTTCTGGCGCGACTTTTCCCGCCGCTGCCTGACGCAGCTCTGCCGGATCGCGGCCGTGGAATCGGAAGGGCCCGACTTTGCCGCCCCGCCCCCCTCCCCGGAGGATCTCCTCAGGATCGTCGAAACCTCTCCTCCGCTGCAGGGGCTGGAATACCTGAGCCCTGCGGTCCTGGAAAATCTCTGGACGGCGCTTCAGGACCGCACCCGGAGCGAGGCCGGAAAGGCGGGAGGAAGCGTCCAGGACTATCTGAAAAACCGCAACCCCCTCTGGAACATGGTAGGCCGCGTCGTTTTCCATCTGGCGGAAAACCGGAAGAACGAGGAGCGTCCCTTCGGCTTCCTCATCACCTATACGACCCGCCTTTCCGGCCTTGCGAAACCGCAGTTCCTCCCGCTTGGCAAGGCCTTTCGGGAATTCGCCTCCGCACAGGACCGCGGGGGCCTGCTCGCTCTGCTGACACCGCTTCAGCGGGCGGCCGAAGCGAGCGCGCTGATCCGGGAATTGGTCGATTCGGGCCAAATCTTCCACCCCCTTGCCTGGACGGTCCGGGAGACCTGCCGTTTTCTCGATGATATTCCGCGCTTCGAATCATCGGGCATCCTGGTCCGCATTCCGGAAGCGTGGCGGGACCGGGGCCGTCCCCCTCGTCCGCAGGTGTCCGTGACGGTGGGCGCCAGACAGTCCGGCGGCCTCGGCCTGGACGCCCTTCTCGATTTCTCCGTCGGCCTGACGCTGGACGGTGAGGAACTGACAGGAGAAGAGCGACGGCGGATTCTGAGCGAGACCTCGGGTCTCGTCCTTCTCCGGGGGAAATGGGTGGAGATCGACCGGGAGAAAATCGCCGCGCTTTTGTCGCACTGGGAAAAACGTAAGGAAGCGGAGGCAGGAGAGGGGATCTCCTTTACCGAGGGAATGCGCCTCCTTGCCGGGGCCGAATTGGCGGACAGAGATGCGCTGCCTGACGCAGAGGCATCCCGGGAGTGGCTGAACGCCGACGCGGGGGAATGGCTTCGGTCGATCCTTGCGGGGATGCGTTCTCCCGAAGGGATGATCCCGGCCGATCCCGGACCGGCCCTGAAAACGCAGCTCCGTCCCTACCAGATGACGGGGGTCGCCTGGCTCCGTTTCATGCATGACCTGGGGCTGGGATCCTGCCTGGCCGACGATATGGGTCTCGGCAAGACCATTCAGATCCTGGCGCTTCTGCTCATCCTCCGTCAACGGAAAGCCTCGGAGTCCCCTTCTTCTTCCGGGCCGGCCATCCTGATCGTTCCCGCCTCCCTTGTGGCTAACTGGAAGGCAGAAATCGGCCGCTTCGCCCCGTCGCTCGTGGCTTTCTATGCCCATCCATCCGAAACGCCCGCGGCCGATCTGGCTGTGATGGCGCGCGCAGAAGGCCGCAGCGCAACGCTCTCGGAGGCGGATCTGATCGTCACCACCTATGCGATGGTCCACCGCATGGCGTGGCTTCGGGAAACTGTCTGGGGACTCATCATTCTGGATGAGGCGCAGGCGGTCAAAAACCCGGGGGCAAGACAGACGCGGGCCGTCAAGTCGCTCAAGGGAAAACGGCGGATCATCCTTACCGGAACCCCGCTGGAGAATCGTCTCGGGGATCTGTGGTCCCTTTTCGATTTTCTTTCTCCCGGCCTCCTGGGGACTGAAAAGGTTTTCAGCCGCTATGTAAAAGGGACGCCCGACCGTAAGGACAACGCCTATGCCGCCCTGCGCGCCCTGGTTCGCCCTTACATCCTCAGGCGTCTGAAGACGGACCGGCGGATCATCGCTGACCTGCCGGATAAAACGGAGGTCCGGGTCTTCTGCCCGTTGACGAAAACCCAGGCCGCCCTCTACGAAGAGTCCGTCCGGGAGATGGCCGGCAAGCTGAAGGAAGCCCGCGGCATTCAGCGGCGGGGACTTGTCCTGGCCTATCTGATGCGCTTCAAGCAGATCTGCAACCATCCCTCCCAGTGGCTGGGGGATCAGGCTTACGGAACCGGGGCGAGCGGCAAGTTCCAGCGCCTCCGCGTTCTCTGCGAAGAGATCGCCTCCCGGCAGGAGAAGCTCCTCGTCTTCACCCAGTTCCGCGAAATGACGGAGCCGCTCGCGGCGCTCCTGGCGGAGACGTTTCTGCGGCCGGGTCTCGTCCTGCACGGGGGCACGGGGGTCGGAAAGCGGCGGGAGATCGTCGAGGCCTTTCAGCGGGAGGAGGGACCGCCTTTTTTTGTTCTTTCCCTGAAGGCCGGCGGGGTCGGGCTGAACCTGACGGCGGCCTCTCACGTGATTCATTTTGACCGCTGGTGGAACCCTGCGGTGGAAAACCAGGCTACGGACCGGGCGTTTCGGATCGGTCAAAAAAAGAACGTCCTCGTCCACAAGTTCGTCTGTCGCGGAACCGTGGAGGAAAAGATCGACGCCCTGATCGAGGACAAGAAGGAGCTGGTCGAGAGCATCCTCGGCGGCGACAGGGAAAAGCTCGTTACCGAGATGCCGGATGAAGAACTGATCCGGTTCGTCTCTCTCGATCTTTCCCGCGCCCTGGACGAAGAGAATAACGGCAAAAAGAAAATGGACAGGAGGAACAGCGGATGAGTTGGGGAAGAAGACGCTACGACTGGGGAAGATGGCCGCGCTATGTTCCGGTGGCGGAGCGGCGCGAAAAGGCCCGCAAACAGGCGGAAAAGCTGCGAAAGAAGGGAGGTTCGCTTTCTCCGGTGATCCTCGCCGGGCGGACCATCGCCGCCACTTTCTGGGGCAAGGCCTGGTGCCAGAATCTGGAACGATACCGCGATTACGAGAACCGGATTCCGCGAGGCCGCGCTTACGTGCGCAACGGTTCAGTCCTCGACCTGAAAATCGGCGCCGCCCGTGTGGACGCCCTGGTCAGCGGCACCCACCTCTATTCAGTGACCGTCGAGATCCGCCCTCTGAAGGCGCAGGTCTGGAAGGAGGTCAAAAAAGCCTGTACGGGGAGAATCGGATCCCTCTTGGAACTGCTTCAGGGAAAGCTGTCTCGGGAGGTCATGGAGGTCGTCACCCGCCCGCAGACAGGACTCTTCCCCGAGCCCGCCGAGATATCCTTCCGTTGTTCCTGCCCGGACTGGGCATCCATGTGCAAGCACGTCGCCGCGGTTTTCTACGGCATAGGCGCCCGCCTCGATCGGGAACCGGATCTGCTCTTCCGCTTGCGCGACGTGGACCATCGGGAGCTGATCGCCGCGCCCGATGCGGCGGATCTTGCGGCCTCGCCTGGGATGGGGGTCAAGACGATCGCGGAGGAGGATCTGGCCGGGATCTTCGACATCGAAATCGACGAGGGACAGACGGCGGGCCAGCGGGTCACACGGACTACACCCAAACCGGGCAAGAGCGTGAAAATCCGCGCCGTATCAATTGAAGCCGTTGCGCCAAAAGAGGATCACGCTCCCGAGTCGGCAATCACCGGAGGGACGCAGGCGCAGACCAGGAACCAGCGGACGTTCAAATCGAAGGAGCAAGAGGCCGCGACGCCCTCCGAACCTCTGAAGCGCAAACTGGGCAGGCCCCGGCTGGTGCAGGAGGACGTCTCTTTGCCCAAACCCCGCCGGGGGAGACCGCCTCTGGTCCGCAAAGGGCCGACGACGCAACAGGCGCGAAAATCATTCGCCATTTCGGAGAAGCAGGCGACCGGCCGCAAACCAAGTCGAAAATCCCGTCCGATGCCCCCGACGCAATCGCCCGAACCGGCAAAGCCCCGGCGCTCTCGCCCGCCGAAAGCGGCCGCTGCCGCCGTCTCCCCCTCCGCACCGCCAAAACGGAAACGGGGCCGCCCGCTGGGGGGAGGGAACGCAAGGCATGAAACGAAAGAGAGGGATGGACAACCATGAACTTAAACGATATGAAGTGGTCGAAGACGGAGAAAGAGACTGCGAGGCGGGCCTTTGAAAAGGCTTACCGGAAAGAATGCGCCGAAATGGCCGCCAGGATCAGAGCACTGGCCGCGACGGTCCTCACGCCGGAAGACCTCCGGCGCATCCATGATCTCCTGACCAAAGAGCGCAGGCAGACGGATGAGAAGTACGACTGTCGCTATTCCGTGCTTCTGTTCGTGTTCGCGCGGCTCCTTCACGAGGGGTGGATCGTGGAGACTGATCTTCAAGGTCTGGCGGAAGACAAGATCATGGCTGTCCGGTTCCTTCTCAACGGATCAGCCGGGCCGGACGCCGGATAAAATGGTGAAATAAAACCCTGATCAAGAAAAGAAACCGTTCTATGAAGAAGAACAGGAAAGAAATTGTTAAGCGGCAGAAAAAGGCCAGAGAAAAGGCAAGACAAAAACGGCAGGTTCGCAAGGTGAGACCGATGCCGGCATTCATGGAACGGCCGCCGATTTCGCAAGCAGCGGCGCCTCAAGGATTCATGGCCGTTTCTTCATCGCAGGCAATGATCAAATATGCCGAACCCCTTATGGAAACAAACGCCGGAGACATCAACGAGTTGAACCGCCGAATGGAGCTGGCGTCGTCTCTGTGGAACCTGAGCATCAGCCGGCAAAAGAACGAACAGCGGGAATATTCCCATTGGATGGGGAAGGTGAAAGCCGGCGTAAAGAAGGTTCTGGACCTGGACGGTGCGGAGCGGGATCGTTATATTGAGAAGATGATTGAGCGGCAGGTTTATCTTTTCCCCGAAGAAATCCAGCCGGCAAAGCCCTCTCTGTTTATGCACATGCGGAAGGAAGTCAGCTATTTGATTCCGCCCTTCGATAACGGCCGGATTCGCTTCCGGGTGGAGGCGGCCATTCCGCCGGATGAAGAAGACCTCCGTCTGATCGAAAAGATCGAGGCCCTTGACGATCACATCCGGAGGGGCGGGGACTACGACGACTACGAGGAGCTGGCGCTCGCCGTCGAAGATGAAAGCAAAGATCGCTTTCGGAATTGGCTGATCGCCAAGGGATTCGAGGATAATCCCGAGGAGTACGTCTATTGCCCGGAATTGTACCTCACCTTTCTCTATCGCTATATGCACGAAGATATCGTCGTGCTGAAATCCGTTTCCAGTCAATACTTGAGAGAGTTCTTTGAAGATTTTCTCTTGAGAAAGATGATCTGCAACAAACCCGTGGAATACCTCTATTGGCCGCCGGCCCTGAAGCTCTTCTATCAGTTTCTGAACGAAAAGGGGTATCTGTCCGCGAACGAGACAGACCGCTTCCTCGGAGAGCTGGAAGAGATGGGAAAACGTTTCCAGGAAATCGTTCAGGAAAGGTATCGCTGATATTCATGCCGCCTTTCCCCGTCGAGCCGACCCGTCCGGCGCCCGGAAAGAATCCTTCATTGACGAAGGATACGAATTATGCGATTTGAACACGTCGAGAACGCTTTGTCTTGCCGGTCTTCTCCCGCCGGCCGGAAACGGCGGGCGTCCCGCGCGCCCATCGTTTTTTCGCGAAAAATTCACTTGAATCCCCTCGCCCTGACCCTTTCCCACAAGAGGAGAGGGAAAAACCGCGCGTGAGAGGTAAGCGGCAACCCACAAGGGGGGGGAGGAACAGGAGCTTTCTTCCCTTCCTTGATGGGATGGGGTGGGGAGGGTGAAAGTATCCAAGCCAAAATATTGACGCGCCGGCAAAATGTTTTGGTTTTGGCTTTGCCCGGTTAGGAGAACTTCCATGAAATTGACCTCCGAGTTTGTCGGCGCGCCTCTGAAAGACTATACCTGCACAGTAGAAGCGCGCCGGACCATGAATTATGCCGCGGCGATCGGCGACGCCCATCCGGCTTACTTTGACGATGAAGACCCCGGTGGGATTATCGCTCCGCCCCTTTTCCCCGTGGCGCTGACCTGGCCGATCATCGAGAATATTACGGATTATCTGCGGGCGGATGCGTTTCCCCGCGAGGCGCTCCTGACTCAGGTCCACTTCAGCGAACACCTCCGTATTCACCAGCCGGTGATCCCCGGCATGCGGTTGACCATTTGCGGCGTCATTGCCGCCATCCTGCCGCATCGGGCGGGAACCTACGTGGTGATCCGGTTTGATGCGAGCGATGACGGAGGCCGGCAGGTATTTACGGAGCATCTCGGCGCGATGATGAGAGGCGTGGAGTGTGCGGACGCCGGAAAGGGCGGCGAAAGTCTTCCTTCTGTTCCTTCGCGGACAAACGAGACGATCCTGCGGGAATCCCGCATTTTGATTGATCGGCTGGCCCCCTTTATTTACGACGGATGCACCAATATTTATTTCCCCATTCATACCTCCGTTCAATTCGCGCACCAGGTGGGGCTGCCCGGAATTATTCACCAGGGAACGGCCACGCTGGCTGTGTCCGTTCATCATCTTCTGAATTCGGAAGCGAACGGCGATTCCCGGCGCCTGACGACGGTCTTTTGCCGGTTTTCCGGGATGGTGATTCCCGGTTCATCCATCCGGGTCTGTCTGACCGGCAGGGAGGAAACAGATCAAGCGACGGATCTCTTTTTCACCGTTTTTAACGCCGAAGGGAAAAAAGCGATTCGTGATGGGTATCTGCGACTGAAAAAATAAAATATGGGAGGAAGCATCATGACCTGGAAAAAGCTGAATCAAACATGGCACTATGTTGAAAAATGGGCCAATGAGACACCCCAGGGCGATGCGCTGGTTTTTGGCGATGAGCGCTTGAACTGGAGCGAATTCGCGGCTCAGATGAATGCGGTTGCCCTTGCCTATCTGGAAATGGGGATAAAAAAAGGCGATCGGATTGCGCTTTTGTCCATGGCGCGCAATGAATTTCTCACGACCTACATGGCTGCGGGAAAAGTCGGCGCGATCTGGCTGGGGCTTTCCCCGAAATATACCCTGGAGGAACTCCGCTATCAGCTCAACGACTGCCGCCCCAAAGTGCTCATAACCCTGCGCGAATACATGGGCGCCGATCTTGCCGGGACGGTCAGCGCGCTTAAAAGAGAATGTCCTTTCCTGCAAAATGTCCTGGTGATCGGAGAACCCTTTGAAGGCGCCGAAAATTTTGCGGCCTTCGTTGGAAAAGACCGGAGACACCTGGCGGACGCGCTTGCGCAAAGAGCGGCGGAAGTCCGGGAAACGGACGATGCCCTGCTCTTGTACACGTCTGGCTCCACCGGCAAACCCAAAGGGGTTGTCCATACCCATCGCAGCATTGTGGAAAACATCAAGGTGGAAGTCGGAAAATTCTATTTTGATGAAACCTCGCGGGGGCTTCTCCACTTTCCCATCAACCATGTGGCGGCGGATGTCGAAATCGGATTCGGGGCCATCATGTCCGGCGGCTGCATCGTTTGCATGGACAAGTTTGATCCGGCCCAGACGCTGAAAGTCATCGAGCAGGAGAAAATCACCCACATCGGGCAGGTGCCGGTGATGTTTCTGCTGGAATTCAAGCAGCCGGAATTCTGGACATGCGATTTCAGCCATGTCCGGGCCTTTGTGTGGGCGGGCGCGGCCGCGCCCAAAGTCATGATCGATCTGCTCGGACCGATCTGTCAAAAGACGGGGGCGAAGCTCATTACCGGCTACGGAAGCACGGAAGTGTGCGGCTTCATTACCTATACGGAAAAGGATGACGACGTGGAAACGCTGCTCAAAACGGCGGGTAAAATCGCGAAGCCTTTTGAACTGAAGATTGTTGACGGGCAGCGCCGGGCGCTTCCCGCGGGTGAGGTCGGTGAAATTGCCGTACGCGGGCCTTTTCTGATGAAGGGATACTATGGCCGGCCCGAAGAGACGGCGCGGGTCGTGGACCGGGAGGGCTGGTATTACACGTCGGATCTGGCGTTCCAGGATGACAGAGGATACATTCACATTACCGGAAGGCTTTCCGAAATGTTCAAGAGCGGCGGCGAAAATGTCTATCCGCGCGAAGTGGAAGAGGTGATCGAATCCCATGCCGCTGTCCTTTTTGCCGCCGTAATCGGCGTTCCGGATGACATCTATCAGGAAATCGGATGGGCCTTTGTCATGCCGACGCCGGGGCAAAACGTCACGGAAGAGGATCTGCGCGAATTGTGCAAAAACTCCCTGGCCAACTTCAAGGTTCCGAAAAAGTTCTTTATCCGGCCGATGCTGCCCCTCCTGGCGAGCGGCAAAGTGAACAAGATGGCCCTGAAAGAGGAAATCGCAGAAATGACGAAAAAGTAACGGGGAGATCTTTCTTTTGAATCTTCAATAAAAACAGACGCTTGTCAGATGTGGAGTTTCTGGCCGTTTTCGCGGGGCGGGGTCGTTTGCGCATATTTTGCCTTGACATCCATGATTATTTTATATAGGGAGCACGCACGTAGAATTTCCCGACTTGAAAAGATAAAATCGCTTTTCCGGCATTTGCATGCCTGTATGTTTTGAATTCAACTGTTGGGTAGATGGCAAGGCGAACAATGGAAACATTGAACCGTGGAATAGCCTGCAAGCAGGATGAAGCCGCCCCTCTAGTCAGCGAAGAAATGTATCGCGCGGTCGTCGAAAGCTCTCCGGACGCCATGCTGATTCTTGACGATCAATTCCGCATTATCTTTGTCAATGAAACGGTCTGCCGCGTCAGCGGATTTTCCAGGGAAGATTATCTGCAACGCAATTTCATGGATTTTCTTTCCGAAGAAAACAAGGCTCTTGTTGTTGAACGCTACCAAAAACGTCAGCGGGGTGAGAACCCGCCCTCCAAATACGATATTTCCTATCTGATGAAGAACGGAGAGTCCCGCCACGCGGAACTGAAAACCTCCATTTTCCGCAACAGCGAGGGAAAAGTGTGGACGATCTGCCAGATGAGCGACGTCACCGATTTGCGCCGGGCGCAGAAAGCCCTCCGGAAAAGCGAAGAGAGGCTCCGCCGGATCACGGACAATATGGAAGACCTGGTTCTCCAGGTCAATCCGGAGGGGATCATCGAATTTATTTCCCCGTCGGTCAAAAAGGTTCTGGATTACAATATTGCCGATCTGATCGGGCATTCGGTCACTTCCTTTATCCATGAAGACGATCTTGCCCGGGCCATGCTCGTTTTGAAAAAAGGAGGGAAGGAAGGGGAAAACAAGACTGAAATCCGCATCCGGCATCGGGACGGCCGTTTTTTCTGGTTTGAAGTGATCGGCGCCGCCATCCGCAACGAAAAGGGAAAAATTGCCGGCGCCGTCGTAGGCGGGCGCGATGTTACGCAAAGAAAAGAAATCGAAGACCACCTGCGCCAGAGCGAGGAGACGTTCCGGGCGCTGACGGAAAGCACGGGCGTGGCGATTTTCGTCGTTCAGGGAGAGAAATTTCGTTACATCAACAAAGCTTTTTCGGATCTTTCCGGTTACACGATGGAGGATCTGCGGGATCTTCGCTTCTGGGATCTCATCGCCCCGGAGATGAGAGACTTTGTCCGGGAACAGGGGCTGGCCCGCCAGCGCGGGGAAGAAGTTGTATTAAATTATGAAATCAAATATCTGACAAAAACCGGCGAAAAGAGAATCGGCGACTTTGCGGCGACCTTTATCCGTTATGAGGGCCGGCCTGCCATGATCGCTTCGATTTCCGATACTACGGAGCGGAAAAAGAAGGAAGAAGAATTGCGGGCCAGCGAAGAGCGGTATCGAACGATTATCGAGAATATCGAAGACGGCTACTTTGAGGTGAATCTCAAAGGCGATTTGATCGACGTGAGCGATCCCTGTCTGAAGATTACGGGCACCGACCGGGACGGCATCATCGGCATGAACTTCCGCGAATTTTCACCGCGGGAGAACTGGCCTAAAATATACCAGGCGTTTTATAAGGTTTTCGAAACCGGTGAACCGTTGAGAGGTCTGGCCTGGGAAACAGTTCGGCCGGACGGGCTCCGTCAGTTCATCGAGGTTTCCGTGACGTTAAAAAAGAACGAAGCGGGACAGCCGGTCGGTTTCCGGGGGATCGTCCGGGACGTGACGGAGCGCAAGCAGAGAGAAGAAACGATTCAGTGGATGGCTTACCATGACATTCTGACGGGCCTTCCCAACCGCGCTCTTTTTTACGACCGCGCCGCCATGGTGCTGGCCCAGGCCAAGCGGAAACAGTGGCGGTTCGGCCTCATGATGCTGGATCTCGATCGTTTCAAGGATATCAACGACACGTACGGACACGATGCCGGAGACAAACTTCTGGTCGGAGTAGCCCGATGCCTGGAACAGGCGGTGCGGGAGCAGGATACGGTGGCCCGCATCGGCGGGGATGAGTTCGTCATCATTCTTCCGGAAGTTTCCGGCCGCGAGGACGTGAAGATGATCGGAGAGAGGATCGCCGAAGGATTCCAGAAGCCGATTTCGATCGGCCAAAAGGAATTGACTGCGGCTGTCAGCATCGGCATGGCCCTTTATCCCGATGATTCCGGCGATATTGAAGGACTGATGCGCCGCGCGGATGAGGCGATGTACGAGACCAAAGTCGAGGGAGGCGGTCTGCATTGCGCATGATGTTTCAGAGATTGCCGTCTGCCCGGTGCGATTCTTTATGAGACGGCAGGCCAAAGGTCAAATCCATGAACGGATCACCGCCATTCCGAATGCCTGGTATCCCATTTACCTGGTGCGGGGGGCGGAAAAGAACCTGGTGATAGACGCGGGGGTGAATCTTCTGGGGCCCCGCTACCGCAACGACATCCGGGAAATCCTCGGCGATGACCAACCACTGCACGATCTCTTTTTGACGCATTCCCATTATGATCACATCGGCGCCGCCGGCTATCTGAAGAAGCACTTTCCGGGCCTGCAAATCGGGGCGCATGAAAGGCTGGCGAGGCTGATGCAAAAGCCGTCCGTGCTTGGTCTGATGAACGGTCTCAGCGCAAATCATGTTGAACTCCTGAAATACAACGCCGCAGGCGTTGATCTGACGCTGCGCCCCTTTGACATCGACATTGCGCTGAAGCAGGGTGACCGGTTTGATCTGGGAGGGCTGACCTGCTGCGTCCATGAAACTCCCGGCCACACAAAGGATTCCCTGTCTTTTTATTTTCCGGAAATTCAAGCCCTGTTTCCGGGCGAGTCGGCGGGGGTGCTGCAGGGGAGAACAGGCAGTGAAATACAGGTTGAATTCCTTTCCTCCTATCAGGACTACATCGATTCGCTTCAGTGGATGATATCCCTTCGGCCGGAAATCATCTGTCTGGGGCACGGCTGGGTGGTGAGCGGCAAAGATGCGGAGGATTTTCTACGGCGTTCCCTGGCGGCAACCTACCATTACCGCGAATTGATTGAGAATTATCTGTCGTCAGCGGGCGGCAACGCACAGAGGGCCACGGAGGAAATGGCCCATGCCGAGTACGACGTCAAAGGCGGCATTTTTCAGGAGAAAATTTCCTACGTGACGAATCTGAACGCACAGGTGAGACACATTGCCGGGCTGAGCGGACTATAACTTTTCCTTTTCCTGCCGCCGTAATCGTGCGTTATCCTTTACAAGAAAGGAGTTGCTGATATGAGCCGGTTCATTGACCTTTCCGTGGCCATTGAGAGCGGGTTGCCCAGTGATCCGCCGATGATGATCCCCAAAATCATGTACGTGGATCATGCGTTGGGGGCCGAGAGCATGAAGGCCTTCTATCCCGGACTGACGGCTTCCGACCTGCCGCAGGGACAGGGATGGGCGCTCGAGGTCATGGAGGTTTCCACGCACGCGGGCACGCACATGGACGCGCCCTGGCATTATCATCCCACACAGGACGGAGGCAAACCGGCCCTGACCATCGACCGGTTTCCTCTGGAATGGGGAGTGGGCAGCGGCGTGAAGCTCGACTTTTCGGCCTTTCCCGACGGCTATAACATCACCGTTGAAGATGTTCAATCCAAACTCAGCGAAATAGGGTATGCGCTTAAGCCGGGAGATGTCTTTCTGGCGCAAAGCGGCGCAGCGCCTTACTGGGGGACTGCCGAGTACCTTGTGAAGGGCTGCGGATTCAGCCGGGCGGCAACGCTCTGGATTCTGGATCAGGGTGTCCATGTGGTCGGGACGGACGGCTGGAGCTGGGACAGGCCTCTGCCTTTTCAGGCCAAAGAGTTTGCGCAGACCAAAGACGCGTCTCTCATTTGGGAGGGGCATTTTGCCGGCATCGACAAGGGCTATTTTCAGATTGAAAAGCTGACAAATCTGGACAGGCTTCCGTCAACCGGTTTCAGGTTTTACTGCTTCCCGGTAAAAATCAAGGGGGCGAGCGCGGGCTGGATCAGGGCGGTAGCGGAGATTTTATAAGGGATATTGATGTCGGGAGGAGGTAAGAGCCATGATCTTCGCATGTCCATTTGCCGGGAAACCGTTTAAAAAAGTTTTTCTGCTGATCCCCGTCGCCTTACTGTTTTTAGCCGGAAATCAGGGGCTTGCGGCCGAGCAGAACAACGTCTGCACAAAAGAGATCCTGCATACGGTGATTCATGCCTCAGGGCTATCGCTCGGTGAATTGCTCAAAAGTGTCGCCGATGAAACCGGAAAGAAAGACATGATCCGAACGTTTGTCAAAGCGGTTCGTTTTTTCCCGGACGACAGCGGATATATCTACGTCTATACACTGGATGGCGTGGTGATCGGGCACGGCGGCATGCCTGATCTGGAGGGGAAGAATCTGATCGATCACCGGGATGCCAGAGGCTTCTATGACGTGCGCATGGCGATCGCCACCGCGAAAAAAGGCGGCGGTTTTTTTGAACATTACTGGCCAAGGCCGGGTGGGACAGGTGAGTTCAAAAAACTGACTTATGTGGAAGCCATTGCCGGCACGAACTATTTTATCGGCGCCGGCGCCTACGTTCCATAGTCACACAGGGAACGGAATGCCGACATTCCCGGGAAACGCTTACAAACGCAAGCAAAGCCCGCGCCACGGACCTGTTGCTTGTTGCCCAGATATCACTTTGAGAGGCCATTGAGAGCGTTTTGTAATACAATCTTGGCGAAGCGAAAGATCAGCAATGACAACTGTTTGAGCCGAAGGCGAGTTTTGTCAAAGCCTTTCGCGAGCCTTAGATTTATACAAAACGATCTCAGGCAAGCGAAAAGGATATTTGGGCAACGATAAAAAACCCCCTCAGTTGTGGGAACCTGAGGGGGCGTTCTATATGACAGATCATGAATGTTGTGTTCCGGACGGCGGTTACTTCACCTGCTGCTGCTTTTGATTATGTCACAATGTTTTTCACTGCGTCAATCACCGGATTGGTGAAGAGCGCCATCAGAAGGGTGTAAAGAGCGAAGGCGCCGACGACTTCCGCCGTGTACATCTTGTTATACTTCCTCTTCAGGCTGACCATGATCAGTCCGCCCACAATCAGGCAGCCCAGCTGAAAATACGGGAAATTGGCTGCCCCTGCCGCTGCATACTCTGCAAATCCAAACGTTGCCGTCAAAAGAACCACTGCCGCCGCCGCTACGATTGTTCCTAAGGTCTTCTTCATGATCTGTTTCCTCCTTCAAAGGTTTTTTTGTTTCTTTCGCCTTATTCCTAATGAAAAACCCGTGCCAAAATTGAAGTGAAGAGTGAAGATTATTGTAACATTATGATATAATTTAGAAATGAACTGATAACGCTTTTAGGGGATCAGGTCAGGAAATACCTGCTGATTGAAAGAAATTTTAAAGAAACTGAACAATCTGTCGAAAAGGATCGGGTTCAGCGGTTATTTTAGCTGCCGCCGTTGTAGAGGCGGATTTTATCGATCCAGATGGAACCGGATACAGCGTCATTTTTATTGCTGCCGACGCCGAACTGAATGCCTTCCACACGGTTGAGGCGCAGCACCTGATCGCCGGGAACGGCCCCTGTCT
>Ga0208197_1000805_pt1 | contig 36168 bp, 30 predicted proteins | sample AD_JPNNA4_MetaG_FD_184444 | JGI IMG/M metagenome (GOLD analysis project Ga0208197, IMG submission 184444) | Active sludge microbial communities of municipal wastewater-treating anaerobic digesters from Japan - AD_JPNNA4_MetaG (SPAdes) (version 2) | ecosystem: Engineered > Bioreactor > Anaerobic...
TCCACACCCTTCTCCGAACTGCCGCGAGCCTCTTCCGCAACACCTTTCGCTTCTCTGGCGTTGATGGCATTCTGCTTGGTCATGGAGGACATCTCCTGCAGAGAACTGGATACTTCTTCCAGAGAACTGGCCTGCTCACTGGCGCCCTGGGACAATGCCTGTCCCCCGGAGCTCACCTCGATGCTGGCCGCGGCAACCTGGTCGGCGCCGATAGCGACCTGCTGCAGGGCCTTGTCCAGATTCTCCACCGCCATATTGAGGGATTCTTTGATCTTGGCATGGTCGCCCTTGTATTCTCCCATCATCCGGGCGGTCATATCTTTGTCGGCTAATCTTTCCAGAGCATCCGAAGCTTCATTAATGGGACCGATCAATTCATCCAGCGTCCGGTTAACCCCGTGCACGATATCCCGGTATGCGCCACTGAAAGCTTCTTCATTGCCCCGGACGTCCAGTTGCCCGTCCATGGCTGATTTCGTCAATACATTCATTTCGCCGACCAGATTCTTGACGGTTTCCGTCATCTTCTGCAGCGCCGGTCCGATCTCATCATTTTCGTCAACGACATCCGTTACAACGTCAACATTACCCTCGGAGATCTGCTGCATATTGAATACGACATTTTGCTGAAGGTGATCCGCAAACTGATCCATTGCCTTGGTCAGCTCGCCTATCTCATCCTTTCTCTCCATATACAATCGTCTGGAAAGATGACCTTTTTGCAGTTCTTGCATCATCAAAATGGATTTCTTCAGAGGTTTCGTGAGCGATCTGTTCATCATGACACCAAGAAACACAAAGAGGGCAACGCCAAAACCTGACATGATCCAAATGACACCTGACCAGCCCCCCTTACCGTGAAGCGTATCATTAATGGCGGCGTTGTGTTTACTGATATTGAAATCACTGAGACTGCCTGCAGCGGACGCAACTTTCTTTTGGGCTTGAGACCAATAGCTTCCCTCAGCCAGCAAACGATTCACCTCATCGTTTTTCCCCTCCGAGGCCAGCATCATGATTTCCTTGTAACCGCGCTGCGCCTCCGGCCAGGCCGCTTCGAACTCGGAAAGAGCCTTTTCCTCATCTGAAGACAGCTTCTTGCCTCGATAGGTTTGAAGCATCTGGTTGATGGCATCTACTTCCTGCTTGATGTTTTCCTGAGTTTTATTGCTTCCTGAAGAAACTGCAACATGCCGGTAAAGATTCTTTTCGATTTTTTCAAGACCGATTTTCATGTCTCCGGTTTCCCGGATATCCCCTACATACTGGCGATACACTGTATCCAGCGCACGCAATGCTTTCATTCTCACATTGGCACCGGTCAACAGCATGCCCGTTACAATCATAAAAATAAGCGTCAATGACCCTGTTAGCTTGATGCTCACCTTCATGTCATTAAATACTTTTCCTATCATGATCAGCTCCCTTACCAAATATTGTTAATTATTAATCGCTTTCAGCCTGTTTTTTCCGCATCCATTTTAGATGCATGAATGTGTGATTTTTAATATATCTCTCGTTTACATATTTGTTATTTGAGATTGATCCATCCTGCCGCTCAGTTTGAAACGGGCGACCATGCTGCGCATCTCCTCGGATTGTGAAGACATCTCTTCAGCGACACTGGCCGATTCTTCCGCATTGGCTGCGTTATGCCTTGTCAGTTGATGCATTTCTTCCATGGCACTATCCATCTGAATAAATCCATCACTCTGCTGCTCAGAAGCTTCTGCTATGTCTGCCACAACCTCGCTGACCTTGATGTTTTTTTCCGTGATCTCCTGAAAATTTTTCAAGACTTCCACATTGATCGCCACACCATTTTCCGAATTCCTCACCGCTTCTTCGATCAGATTCGCCGTGTTCTTCGCCGCCTCCGCGCTCCGCATCGCCAGATTCCTCACTTCTTCCGCAACCACCGCAAAACCTTTCCCGGCATCTCCCGCACGAGCCGCTTCCACCGCCGCGTTCAGGGCCAGAAGATTCGTCTGGAAGGCGATCTCATCGATCGTCTTGACGATCTTCGCCGTGGCATCCGATGAAGTCTTGATCTTGTTAATCGCCGACGACATCCGGTTCATGCTCTCCACACCCTTCTCCGCGCTGTTCAAGGCCTCTCCGGCAACTTTTTTGGCTTCTCTCGCATTCACGGCGTTTTGTTTGGACATGGAAGACATTTCCTGTACACAGATAGACAGAACATCCAGGGACGTGTTTTGATCATTAGCCAACTGGGACAAGGACTGACCGCTTGTGCTGACCTGAACGCTGATGGCTGACAACTGGTCTGCTCCAATAACCACTTGCTGGAGGGCCTTATCCAGATTTTCCACCGCCAGATTGAGCGATTCTCTGATTTTGGCATGGTCGCCTTTGTAATCGCCGGTAATTCGCGCGGTCATGTCCTTTCCGGCAACTTTCTCCATAACCGATAAAGCCTCATTAATCGGTCCAATCATCGCATCCAGGGTTTTATTGACGGCATTGACTAAAAACCTGAAGACGCCTCTTAAATTATTTTTATTTCCACGAACATCCAGCCTGCCTTCCACGGCCGACTTCGTCAATAGGGTCATTTCATTACCCAGGATGTTCATATGCTCGATCATTCTTTTAAAAGCCGGGCCAATTTCATCTTGTTCATCAATGACACTGGTATTGATATCAATATTACCGTCAGCAATTTTTTGGACATTCAGCACGATATTTTGCTGCAGGTAGTCAGCAAACTTATCGATGGTATTGGCCAGTGCTCCTATCTCGTCTTTATGGTTCATCCCCAGTCTGTGGGAAACGTGGCCTTTACCAAGTTCCTGTACGCCTTCGACGATCTTTTTCATGGGACGCAAGGCCCAGGCGACTACCATTAAAATTGTCGCAACGATACATGCAATAAGCGCCAGCAGGGTCAGCGTGATCATGATAACGGATTGCTTGCCCAGCTGGTTGATCTTCTGCATCAATTCGGCTTTGGGAATACCGGAATAGAGGGCTCCAATGACTTCCCCTCTGCTGTTGAACAAAGGTGCATAAGTTGTATGATATGGTTTACCAAGAATATTGGCCTCGCCAATATAAGAACTGCCCTTGATGATACTTTGATAAGCTTTGCTGTCCTTCCCCAGATTGGTTCCATCAGCCCGGCTGCCGTCATTCTTCTTAACCGTGGTCACGACCCTGATAAAGTCATCACCGCTGCGGGCAAAGATGGTCGCGGTGCTTGAGAATTGCTTGGATATCCGGTCCACCACTTCATAGCGTTTCGCAATGGGCAAACCGGCCTGATCTACCAGAATACCATTTTTAAGATCCATGACACCATAGCTTCGCTCAACCTCATCACGGAATATGTTCATTTCCGCAGAAAGTTTTTGTTCCAGAATATGATCAGCGACCGATAGAGACGTCTTCTTCAACTGACTGTTCGCAATAAAAAGCACGCCGCCTGTGAATAAAATGATCGGAATCAGGCAGAACAATACGATTTTAAATGATATGCGCATGCGTGTCTTTCATCCTTTCCGTTGAGGTTACTTCTTGAATTGCGTTTTCTCAATTTCGTTCTGATCTTTGGATTCGACTCAGATCAATCAATTTTCTTCACTGGCAGCCTTTTTCATATTAATAATGTCGGCCGTTGAAATGACTTTTTCAATATCCAGGAGCAGACGTACCCGTCCTCCAATCTTGCCCACACCCAGCAGATACTCCGGGTTTACATCCGCGCCAAAGGATGGCGTGTCCTCAATATCATCAGCGGACACATTGACCACCTCAGAAACCTTGTCCACCAGGATACCCATCATCAAGCTGGACGTTTTGATAACAATGATACAGGTTTCTTCTGTAATCTGTGTTTCTTCCATGCCGAATTTTATCTTGAGATCCATAATGGGATGAATTTTGCCCCGAAGATTAATGACACCCCTGATATATTTTGACGTCAACGGCACCGGCGTAATCGGCATTCGCCCGATGATTTCCTGAACTTTTAATATTTCAACCCCGTATTCTTCACTGGCCAGGAAAAACGTAAGGTATTTACCCGAGCGTGAATCAACCTTCACAGACTGACTTTCCTTAACAGCGGTTGCGTTACTCATTTTTTCCTCCTACGATAACGTGTTTATTACTCTTTGATATTGACTTGCTGGCGGGCGATGCCTACAATTCCGGCCGCATCCAGGATCAAACCCACCGTGCCATCGCCCATGATTGCCCCGCCAGCCACACCAGGTACATTATTGACTCCGTGGCCCAGCAACTTGGTGACAACCTGTGTCTGGCTCAAAAGATCATCCACAAAAAGAGCACACCGCTGCTGCCCTTCGCCGATAACAACCAGCAAACCCGCGGTGAGTTCGATTTCGGCATCCTGTATATTAAACAATCTGTGCAGTCTCACAACCGGTACCATTTCATCCCGGAATGAAAGCATCTCCGCTCTTAGGTTCACTGTATGGATATCGGACGGTTCCGGCCGAACTGCTTTTTGTATATTGTAAGTGGGCAGGATGAATCGCTGCGAGCCGACTTTAACGATCATGCCATCGGTAATCGCCATCGTCAAAGGCATTCTCATAATGAAGGCGCAACCTTTTCCTTCTGTGGTTTGAACCTCTATCCGCCCGCGCAGGGCTTCAACGGCCCTTCGCACCACATCCATGCCGACTCCCCGTCCCGAAACCTCGGTTACCTTTTCGGCCGTGGAAAATCCCGGAAGGAAGATCAGTTGCCATACTTCCTGATCCGTCATTCTTTCGGCCGAATCGATTAATCCCTTGGCTATCGCTTTCTCCACGATATTCTGGCGGCTCATACCCCGACCGTCATCCCAGACCGTCAGCATGATGCTTCCCTCGGCATGACCGGCCGTAAGATTAATATGTCCGTTTTCTGATTTTCCGGCCCGACGTCTCTCCTCCGGCGTCTCAATGCCGTGGTCAATCGCATTTCGGATCAAATGGATAAGCGGATCAGCCACCATATCAACCATATTGCGGTCAATTTCAATGTCATCACCTTCTGTAACGCAATTGACCATTTTACCGTTCTTATGAGAAAGATCGCGGGCCAGCCTCACCATCTTCTGAAAAGTTCCCTTGAGAGGAACCATACGTAAAAACATGCTCAGGTCATGCAATTCCCGCACAATCTTTCCCGCCTGTGATATCTTCTTATTCAAGTCGTGATATTTCCCGTTAACAATCAATTCATCCTGTCCCACCATGGTCTGCGCGATGACGAGCTCGCCCACGGTATCGAGTAGTTTGTCCAGGCGGTCAACCTTCACCCTCACGGTTGATTCTGCCATCTGCTCAGGGGCTTGGGGCGTAGAAACGGTCTGCTCTGGAGAAACTTCTTTGGTTTTGACAGGAATCTCTTTCCTGGTTACCGGTTTGGAAACGGGTTCCGGCGGTTTTTCCGGAATTTTCTGTTCCTGAGTGCCGGACACAAAGCCCTTCAGGGTTTCCATCAGTTCACTGTGCCCCAGGGGCAAGTCTATTTGCTGGCCGGGACCGGATGATTTCATTCGCTCTAAAATAACTTTGATCATATCCAGCGCTTTCAGGGATAGATTGGCGTGTCCTGTCGTAAAATTATCCTCGCCGTCCCTAACCCTGGCTAACATGGATTCCACATGATGCGCGAGATCCTTCACGCAATCGAGATTAAGAAAAGAGGACGTTCCCTTAATGGTATGAAAACCGCGAAAGATGGTATTGAGTAGTTCTTTGTTATGGGGATTCTTTTCCCAATCCAAAATGGCCGACTCAGCCATGACCGCCCATTCCATATTTTCGACAATGAACTCATTCATCAGATCCACATCAAATTCCGTGGAAAGCGTAAATTTTTGCGCCTCCATCGTCTTGGGTTGTCCGGTCGCCGGTTTTCCCGGTGCTGCAGCCGGCGTATCTTCCTCGCCGCATTCCATGGCCCGTTCCAATATTTCTCCCAGACGAGCTATCCCCTCCCGGCGTGCCTCTACATCTTGATCCGGCCAGGAATCCATCTCGGCACAAGCCTCTTCGAGAATATCCCGGAGATTGCCTGCGGATTTATCTTTAAAGAGGATTAATTTTTTCTTGAATTCATCAAATTCAGAATTGTTTTGCGGATCAAGTTCAATCAAAGATATGGCAAGATTATTTAGATTCATTTTTCCATCTTTTCAAATTTTTATTTAGTTACAATTAAAAAAAATTGCGAAATAATAGAGATTATTTATGAAAGAAAACCCGTTTTTTTCTTTTAATTTGACATACTTTTATTGGTTTTGTCAATATGATTATGTTATTTTATCACCACATGAATCATCATATTTAATGTTGACTATTTTAGAAAAGTAAACAATAATGAAAATAGAATTCATGATTAATAATTACCAATTTTGCTCTTGGAAAAAGGAACTGAATAAAACAAAGGGTCTAAACCAAAGATTATCAGGAAAATAATTCTACATTTTTTCCATAAAATGTTATATATAATTATATAAAGTAAATCAGTTTTTCTTGACACGAGGTTAATATGATCAAAAAAATATTAATTGTTGACGACTCTCCCATCTCTGTAAAAATAATCAAAAGTTGCATCCCCAAAGACAAAGACTACGAATTATTCGATGCCAATGACGGTCAGGCGGGTGTGGAAAAATATAAGGAAATTAAACCTGACCTCACCTTTATGGACTTAACCATGCCCGTCATGAATGGGTTTCAGGCTTTGGAAGAAATTCTGAAATTTGATCAAAAAGCAAAAGTGATTATTCTCACAGCCGATGTTCAGATCAAAGCGGTGTCCAAAGCCCACGATTTGGGCGCTTTCTCGGTATTGAAAAAACCTCCCGCAAAAGAAACCATAGCCGCAGCAATCAAAGAAGCAGAAAACGCATTACTTTAATTTGGGTAAATTATGGCGAAAAATGATGACGTTAAAGAAATGATTACCACGGCAGAAACCGACCTGTTGCAGGAAATCATGAATATTGCTTTCGGCCGGGCGGCTTCAGATCTGGCGGAATTTGTAGATATTTTCGTTATACTCAGCGTTCCTCAAATAAGGCTGCTTCAGGCATTTGATCTTCCGAATTATATTAACAGCGAAATCATGGACTATGATAAAGACCGGGTTTCCGTCGTAGAACAAAGTTTCTGGGGGAAATTTAAGGGAAATGCTTTTCTGGTTTTTCCTCCCGGGGCTGGTAAAAAATTGATTTCATTGTTTGACGGTGGGACCAGTGTTCTGGATTCGGATCCGTTTCAGGAAATGGAAAAAGAAACCTTCCTGGAAATCGGCAACATTCTCATCGGAGCCTGCATTGGAAAGATTGCCGAGCTTCTGGGCGATGTCATTACTTATTCACCGCCGCGCGTTGTTGTTGAAAAAAGTCTTCACGGTGTGGTTTACGACAATCTGGTTGATCCTGACAACATGGCGATTGTCCTCAGAACCGTCTTTGAGTTTAACGAGCGAAATGTCAGCGGATTTATGTTCATTCTCACCAAACAGGAATCTTTTGTCTGGTTGAAAAATGCTTTGCACAAATTCCTCGAACAGTACGAATAGATTCACGAACCGGTCATCAGCCTGCTTTTGGCAGATTTAAACAAGATTGATATATCCGTCTGCTTCTCTTTCCGGTTTTATAACCTCATTCGTTTACCGACGTGTCTTTCTGATAATCGTACTGAATCGATAAGCCTGAAATTTTTTGTCTTGATAAGACTCTGATAATTGTTTAATAATTTAAAAAAATATTGTACAAAGAGAACTGTATTCATGACGCACCCCCTGTTAATCGACGCCATGAAAAATCCGGATTTTTATCCTCACCAACCGAAAGCGGTTGAACTTATCCAGACTCATATCTCCTACGTTTTCATCGCCGGGGATTTTGTTTACAAAATTAAAAAACCGCTCAAATTTGATTTTCTCGATTTCACAAGTCTGGCCAAACGAAAATTCTTTTGTGAAGAAGAACTGCGCCTAAACCAGCGGCTCGCTCCCGATACTTATCTGGATGTTATTGCCATATCCAGAACCTCGCAGGGGAATATCACGATGAATCATGGAACTGAAATCATTGAGTATGCTGTGCGAATGAAGAGACTGCCCGAGGATAGGATGTTCAAAAGTCTTCTGGCCCGGAAACTGATTGATGAAAAAATAATGGATACGCTGGCCGAAAAAATTGCTTCATTTCACCGTCAGGCTCGAACAGATGCGCATATTGATGCACTGGGCAGCATCGAAAATATCCGACATAATAACGATGAAAATTTTTCCGAAACGCTTCATTACATCAATGTCACCCTTCCCGAATATCAATATCGGTTTATCAAAGAATATGTGGACCAGTTCCTGTTCGTCAATAAATCTCTTTTTGAAAAGAGGGTACGTAATCACAAAATAAGAGACTGTCACGGTGATTTGCACCTGGATCATATTTGTATTAATGATGAAATAACGATTTTCGACTGCATTGAATTTAACGAACGTTTCCGATGTGGAGACGTGGCGGAAGATGTCGCTTTCCTGACGATGGATATCGATTTCAACGGTTATCCCCAACTGGCTGATGCTTTTGTGAAATCATATGTCAATTACTCAGGCGATATCGACCTGCCCGCTCTGCTGAACTTTTACCGATGCTATTACGCCTATGTTCGGGGCAAAGTAACCAGTCTGCGATTGGCGCAGGAAGAAATTACAGAAAATGAATGCCGTGCCATAAAGAAAACCGCGGAGAAATATTTTGATCTGGCCTATACATACGCCGTCCGCCTGGATAAACCGGCATTGATTTTAACCGCGGGTCTGATGGGTTCCGGAAAAAGCTATCAGGCGCGCAGGCTTGCCGGGTATCTTGGCGCGGACATTCTCCGCACGGATGTCATTCGCAAAGAAATTTTTGCCCTTCAAACGACGGACCGGCGTTATGAAGCTTTCGGTCAGGGTATTTATTCCGATGATGTTTCCCGTCTGGTCTATCAAAAAATATTTGAACTGGCCGGGCAGAAAATCAAACAGGGGAAACCGGTCATCATCGACGCCTCTTTCAAAAAACGGGCAGAACGACAAAATGCCTTGCGCCTGGCGGCAACGCTTGGCGTTCCATGCTATATTCTGGAGTGCTTTTGTCCCGACGAAATCACCCGTCAGCGCCTGGAAAGAAGAATACTGAATAACGATAATGCTTCGGACGGACGCTGGGAACTGTTCCAACAGCAGAAAAACGATTTTGATGTCATTCAAGAATTTTCTGAAAACTGCCACCTGAAAATAGATACATCCGTTAATCAGGAAATTGCCAGGCGGGAGATTATAGCAAAAATTAAAGGAGACCAGTGGCGAATGTAATACCGGAATGGAACGTTACTATTTTGGTTCTTCTTTCTTCTTTTCTTCCTCCGAACTCAGTGTCTGTTGCTCCTTCTTTTTTTTCTTCGCTTCCTTCTTTAATTTTTCTTTCTCTTCTTCGGCAATTTTCGCCTTTGTCTCAGTAATGTGATTTTTTATTTTATCATCGAATCCGCTATCAGGATATTCTCGGGCAATCGTTTCGAAACGTGAAAGGGCCGCCTGATACTTTTTCTTTTTAAGGTAAAATTTACCCACGTAAAATTCGCGTTGCGCCAGTCTTTGTTTTACTTCCTTCAGCTTTGTTGCCGCTAACGGCGAAAACTTGCTTTGAGGATACCGCGAAATAAGTTTTTCCCATTCCTTGCGGGCTTTTATGGTTTCTGATTGATCACGATCAATCGCTTCGATCTGATGGTAACTGCACATCCCCATCTGATAGATTGCATAAGGAACATTTTCATTAACCGGATGCATGGATATAAAATCTCTGTAGGCGTTTTCCGCTTCAGCATATTCTTTGTCGCTATAAAAAGAATCAGCAATGCCTATCTCAGCCAGAATTGCCATTTCGTGCAGGGGATATTCTTCCTTGAGACGCGTAAAATAGTCGCGTGCTTTGCTGTAATTATTCTCCTTATATTCATCAGAGGCTAAGGAATAAAGTTTCTCGGGTGTCAATACAACTTTTTCCTGTTTCTTGAACAATGAACAGCCGCTGAGAACTAGCGACAACGCCATCAGAAATAAAACAAGTCTTAATTTAAATAATCCGGAAAGCATGCTTGGATAGATCAATACGCAACCCTCTTCCTGTAACATTATTTAGAATGATTTCTTCACAAAATCTTCGAGTTTGTTCTTGGGCACAAGACCAACGAGTGTATCCAGAACCTGTCCCTGTTTAAACAGAATCAGCGTCGGAATGCTTCTGACCGAATATTTTACGGCAGTTTTTTGGCTGTCATCAACGTTCAGTTTCATAATTTTTATTTTATCTTGAAATTGTGCCGCTATCTCTTCGACAACAGGACCTATGGCTTTGCAGGGACCACACCACGGAGCCCAGAAATCCACCAGTACGGGTTTATCGCTTTTCAGGACCTCGTTGTCAAAGTTTTCATCAGTGGCAACGCCAAGTAATGCACTGCTCATGAATAAGACCCTCCTTAAATTTTTAGCATTTTTTTATATGTCATAACAGAGCACAGAAAGTCAAATGCAATCTGCCATGAAACAGAAAACGCTTTTTTTGACTGTCTTGCATTAATTTGCTATGAAACCGCTAGTCAAGGAGAACCATATGAACATTTTGGGAATTATTTCGACAAAATTAGTCATGGAAAGAAGTGATTTGTTAAGAGACGGCAGCCCCAGACTCATGCATAATGCATTCGGTCAAGCCACCGTTTTTCTCACCAAAAAAACCGCTTTGATTTTAAGACATGGCATTGATCCCCGGAAGCACATCCTTCCCCATACAATCAATTATCGGGCCAACATCCAGGCACTCAAAGATATCGGCGTGAAAGAAATTGTCGGTATTAATTCCACCGGTTCCTTAAAAATGTCTTTGCGGCCGGGTATGATTGTCATTCCCGATGATTTTCTGACACTGACCGGGACACCCACCTTTTTCCAGAACAGAGCCGTTCATATTACGCCGGTATTGAGCGAAGAAGTTCGCGCAAAAATAATCAAGGCGGCACAGCATATCAATCTAAAAATTAAGAAGAAAGGCACCTACTGGCAGACGCAGGGACCGCGTCTGGAAACAAAAGCCGAAATCAGAATGATGGCCCATTTTGCCGATATCGTGGGCATGACGATGGCCAACGAAGCCGTCATCGCGCAGGAACGGGAAATACCTTATGCCAGCGTGTGCTCGATTGATAATTACGGAAATGGAATTCTTAATGAACCATTGAGCATGCAGGAAATCCTCGACGGGACGCGCAAAAACGCCGATTTGATGATTCAGCTCCTGCACAGCTATCTTGATTTATTTTATCAGGGTTAAAAAGCGCCCAGTTGACACGGTTTAACCTTAATGTCCAGCGCCTCACAGGCGGCACAAACCTTCATGCGGGGGATATCCAGTTTTTGGGCAATCTTCCAGGCGACAACACAGGAAATCTTTCCATCTTGCAGAGCTGCTGATATGTTTTCTTTCAACTCGGGAGAAATGTCTTTTGCCGGCTGAACGATTTTTTTGGTTTCACCATATCCGAAAAGCCCCAACTGGCATTTGGTGATATTGATATTTAAGATATCAATAGTCCGTCCGGTTTCTTCCAGAGAAAATCCCATCTCTTTCGCAATTTCTTCGGCCTTCTTGCAGGAAATGCTGTTATTTTTAACCTGTTCGAGAATTTCTTTTTTCAGTTCTTCATCAACAGGTGTCCCATCGGGATGTTTCTTAAAATATTTGCCTTTATCCATGTGTGTCATAATATTCTCTCCTTTCACTTGTTTCATTACATATCGGAAAGCGATTGACTATCCAGTGTCTTAAATCCATTCTGCTCCAGAAGTTTTGCCGTCTTCTCCATCTGATCAACATCAACAACAAACACCGCTTTTTTTGACGTCTCCAGAACAAACCCATAGGCATTGTTAATGTTGATGCCCTCCTGATACAGCAACTGCATCAAACTGTCCAATCCGCCGGGCGTGTCGGGAATCAGAACCGCCAGAATTTCCCGCAGATGGACGGTCATGCCCGCCGCGGCCAGAACCGTCTCAGCGCGTTTCGGATCATCAACAATCAAGTTAATGATGCCGAAGGTATCCGCGGTTGCAATCGTCGTGGCCCGGATATTTATTTTTTCTTTCGCCAGCACGCCGGTGATCTGGGCAAGTTTCCCCGATTTATTTTCCGCAAAAATGGATAGCTGAAAGGCAAACATACGCTTCTCTCCTTTGTCTGTTCAATGAATTCCCGTCTGCGCCTCGACAAGGCTGCCACCGCAATATTTTTCGCGGAGCTTCGGTTTCTCAATTTTTCCGGTCGGATTACGCGGAACACGGTCAAAGATAATTTTGCGCGGCCGCTTGTAGCGCGGCAGCTCGTTGCAGAATGTCGCCATCTCGGCTTCCGTCATGGAAAATCCCGGCTTCAGTTCAATGATGGCTGCGACGATTTCGCCCAGACGCTGGTCGGGAAGACCGATCACCGCCACATCCTTGATCGCGTTATGCGTGCGCAGGAAATCTTCGATCTGTACGGGATAAATATTTTCGCCGCCCGTGATGATGACATCTTTCTTGCGGTCCACCAGATAAATGAAGCCGTCTTCATCCATCTTCGCCATATCGCCGGTATAGAGCCAGCCGTCTTTCAGAATTTCCGCCGTGGCTTCCGGATTGTTGTAATAGCATTTCATCACGCCGGATCCCTTCACGCAAAGTTCGCCGACTTCGCCCTGTTTCACGGGATTTCCCTGCTCATCCGCTATTTTCACTTCCCAACTATATCCGGCTTTTCCGATAGCGCCGACTTTGTGAATGTTTTCAATCCCCAGATGAACGCAGCCGGGACCGATGGATTCCGACAAACCGTAATTGGTGTCGTACTCGTGCTTTGGAAAAATATTTTTCCAGCGCTTAACCAGACTGGGCGGAACCGGTTGCGCGCCGATATGCATCAGCCGCCACTGCTCCAGTTTGTAGTGGTCTAATTTTATTTCCCCGTGGTCGATGGCATCCAGAATGTCCTGCGCCCATGGAACCAGTAGCCAGACAATGGTAATCTGCTCCTCGGAAACGGTTTTGATGATCCATTCCGGTTTGACACCGCGCAGCAGAACGGCTCTGCTGCCCGCCAGCAGGCTGCCGAACCAGTGCATTTTTGCTCCGGTGTGATACAGTGGCGGTATGCAGAGGAAATTGTCCGTACGCGTCTGCTTATGATGTTCCTTCTCCACTTCGCACGATATCATCAAGGCACGGTGCGCGTGAAGAATCGCTTTTGGGAAGCCGGTGGTGCCGGATGAAAAATAAATAGCCGCGTCATCATCATCACAGATATTTATTTTCGGGGGAAGGGACGAACAGCAGGCCGTGAGCGCGTAATAGCTTTCGGCAAAGGCCGGCCGGCCGACTCCCAAAAACAACTTTATTTTTACCCTCGGTATTTTATCCTGTATCATGGCCACTCGCTCGGTAAATTCCGGCCCGAAAATCAAAACATCACATTCGGCCAGGTCAAGGCAGTATTTGATTTCATCTTCCGTGTAGCGGTAGTTTAACGGCACCGCAAGCGCGCCGGTCTTCAGGATACCAAAATAAACCGGCAGCCATTCCAGACAATTCATCAGCAGGATACCGACCTTGTGGCCTTTGGTCAACCCTCTGCCAAGCAGAAAATTGGCAAAGCGGTTGGCTTTGTCGTCGAACTCACGCCAGGTCATCTCCCGCCGATATCTCTTTTCGGGATTGGTTTCGACAAGTTCATAATCCTTCCAGTTTGCCGGAACTTCTTTTATTTCCGGATTAATCTCAATCAGACTTATTTCTTCACCATACAGGGCGGCATTGCGGGCAAGAATTTCTGTGATGGGCATACTTCATTCCTTCGGATTTTAATTACTTTTTAACCGTTCACCAACGGTTATATTTTTATGCAATTCACAAGGCAGAAGCTTGTTTTTGTCGGGACACAAGATACGAATTTCGGACTTATATGTCAAGAATGATTTGGCTAAGATGAAAGGCCTCTAACCATCACACCGGCGCATAATGTAACCGTTTGCAAATCACCCTTCCCTGTTCATCAAAAATAATTCCTTCCCGTTGCAACAACGCGCGCTTGATATCCGTTCCGCTTTGAAAACCACCCAGATGAAGATTCGACAGAATGGTTCTGTGGCAGGGAATGATAATCGGAAAGGGATTGCGCGCCATCACACTACCCACCGCCCGCGCTCCACCGGATACACCCGCATGCGTCGCAATCAACCCGTATGTGCTGACCGAACCCCGGGGAATCTCATACTGCGCGCGCAAAACCGATTTTTGAAATTGTGTATAAGGCGATAAATCGAGTACATCCAAAGAAAAGTTTATATTTTCTCCTTCCAGATAAGCTCCGATGGAATCCGCTACGGTATCAACTTCCGCACAGGATAATTTCCTGGAACCCGGAAAAAGCTCAGCGGCGTGTTCTACAGCCGAACGTCCCTGTCGTGAAAGTAAGATATGAATAATCAGGGGATGTTTATTTATCTCCGACCAGATAATACCGACAGAACCGATTGGCGTATGGCTGATAATCTTTTTATTGATTTGCTGAAGGTGCGTTATCAACATTCTGTGCCTCCTGTTTCTTTTTGGGGATTAAAAAGAAGATTCCCATGAGCAGGACTATTGTCGGTTGCTGATACGCATCTTTGAACAAAGCCCACGTGATCATCGCCAGAAAGGGCATCACCAATATCATAATATGAATGCGCAACATTTCATTTTGTTTAAAAGGAAGACCTATTCGCTCCCAGGCGTTCCTATGCATAAAATCATCCGCGTTCGCGATAAGGGTTGCCAGTATCATCAGCCAGTATCTTTCAGCCAGATAAGTAACGGGAGTAAAAAAATCTGAATTGATAAAACCATTGCGCCCAAAAAGATGCAGCGGCTGCATTTCGGCAAATACTGAAAGAAAAAGGCCGTAGAAAGAGAACAACCATGTGTAAATGTAGAGCGCGACGAAACCCACCAGCAAGCTCACCGGGAGGATGCCTAAGGAAAACAATTCCGGAGAAATGTTTGCAAGGAAGGGAACTTTTGAATCATAATATATTTTTTGCGTTCGGGCCGTCAGCATAATTTGTATGACCGCCGTGATGACGCACGTCCAGGAATAAAAGAGTGCGGCCAGCCAGACGCACCAGCAGAATTCCTGCAACGACCATTTTTGAAAAACAGCCAGGTACGAAGTCAGGCCAAAGGCGATCAGACTGACAGCGATGCGACGAAACGATGTCATTTTTTGCTGCTTCTTCCCGGCATCATCCTCCGTCTGACCTACTGTTCCAGTAACTCTTCTCGAAGGGGCAAGGATAAAATATTTTTTTGCATGTCGTCATGGCAGAGCATTCATTATTTCTTCCACTATTTCCACCACACTCTGAACGCAGGGCTTGCACACTTTATTCCGATAATCATTTGCCAGATATAACTTATGGCCTTCATCATTGGATAAATCACAACCGTTTAACAACTGGCGGCAAAGATAAGATCCGTGTTTTTCAGAAAACAGATTCATGAGTTCCCGTACCTTTGCATAAGTTATCTCCGTGGCCTTCTGAGTCTCATTTTCACCCCGACCATGTTTTAGACCAATTGCCATGATTCCGCCGGTTACAGCGCCACAGACCTCTTCTTTTCTACCCATGCCCGCGCCGAAACCACAGGTAATTTTCAAGGCTTCATTTTTATCCAAACCAATATCCTCGCAAAAAGCGAAAAGAACCGACTGCGCGCAATTGTACCCGCTGACAAACTTGGCCACTGCCTGCTCACTTCTGTCCATGATGATCTCCCCATTTATAAAATTAGAACGCTATGGTTGTTTGTATAAGATATGTACGTTTTTCAATAAAATATTGCAACGCTTCTTTTATAAAAAACGACTGGAAATCACAAAAATGATAGTATATTTTAAATAAAAGCTGAGGGGGAAAATATGCCCAGAGTAGAATTAAATGTTCAGGCGCCGGATTTTACGCTGAATGATTTCAACGGCAACAGTGTCTCTCTTTCCGATTATAAAAATAAGAAGAATGTGATGGTGGTTTTCAACCGCGGATTTTTTTGACCCTTCTGCCGCGCGCACATGGCGCAGTTGCGCCGGGACTATGAAAATTTTGTCAAGCTGGATACGGAAATTCTCGTTGCCGGCCCGGAAAACGCCGAAGCCTTTAGAAAATACTGGGAAAAGGAAAATCTTCCCTTCATCGGGTTGCCCGATCCCGGACACAGAGTTTTGAAATTATACGGTCAGGAGGTCAAACTCTTCAAACTCGGCCGACTTCCCGCGCAGATGATCATTGATAAATCCGGCAAGGTCCGCTTTGTTCATTACGGCCATTCGATGATGGATATCCCCGAGAATAGAGAGCTGTTAGATCTGCTGGAAACGCAGCTCACCAAGTAAAAGTTGGCCCAATCAACCAGAACACTTTATTTTTTCGGGATAATGAATCGATAACGGAAGGAAATGGGCGAATAGAATTTTTCTGCAAATACATATGAAATAACCGGAAAAGATAAGCATGCCAAATTTCACAATCAAAGAATTGGGGCGATCCACGCTGATCGGCAGCGGGGCGATGGGAACATGTCTTCGTCAGTCCATCAGTGCAGGTCAGGAGCCCGTTGAACTGCTTAATCTGCGTCAACCGGACCTCGTCAAAAATCTGCATGCCGCTTATCGATCGTCAGGATCACGAATCCTTGTGACCAATACTTTTTCGGCAAACACCGTTGTTTTCGAAGACGCCGGTATGGTGGAACTCTGTCAGGAAATAAACCGGGCCGGTGTCGCTCTGGCCCGGGAGGCTGGAGATTCCGAATGCATGATCTGGGCTTCGGTTGGACCATTGCGCTTGGGATTGCGGCTGGATGATTATCCGGACAATACACTTCTTGGCATCTACCGCAATCAGTGTGAAGCACTGAAGGAAACTGACGCGCTATTGCTGGAGACGTTTGTTGACCCGCGGGAAGCCCGAGCGGCACTTCAAGCCGCTGCCGAAACCGGACTGCCCATTATTTTCCAGGTTGGCAATACCGGTGGAGGAACACAGCGGTGGGAACGGATTGATCAACTTCTTTCGGAAGCGCTCCGTATTGGTGTTGCTGCCGTGGGAGCAAACTGTTATCATCCGGATGAAATTGTTCGAGTGCTCTCCTACATCAGCGCCCGCACGGATCTACCCTTAACCGCTTCGCCAAATGCCGGACATCCGCTCATCGAACGGGGACTGGTGAAGTATGAATTTACGCCGGATGACTTCGTCAACACAGCAACAGCTTTGTCCGACGCAGGCGCGGCCGTCATCGGCGGATGCTGCGGAACGACGCCTGATCATATCCGTAAAGTGGCGAACGTGTTAAATGGCCGGCCCGTTGTTGCGCGAAGACGGATCCCTGTGTCTCCTGAGCATGCTCCGTTCATGCCGGTGAGAAAGGGCACAACGGCCAATGCCATTCGGGAGATGATGCAGACGCATCGCTTTCTTGTCAGTGTGGAGATTCGCGCTGATCGAATGCTGCCTCTCGATGACATTGTGAAAGGGGCGTCAATCGTGGCGGCAGCGGGCGCAGACCTGTTCGATGTGCCGGATAATCCGGGAGCGACAGTCGGAAGAGATTCAATCGTCACAGCCGCACGCCTGCAGCAGGACCTTCGGATCCCGTCCATTTGTCATTTCAGTGTAACGCAATCCAACCTCATGCGACTGCACTCAACGCTGATCGGATGCTGGGATTCCGGGGTAAAAGGCATTCTGGCCGTGACCGGTGATGCACCCTCCATGGGCCATCTGGGCAATCTGGCTCACCGCGTTGTGGATTTGCGCAGTTCGGTCGAATTGCTGCGCCTGATTCGTGAACTGCGCAGCGGACATATTATCAACGGAGAAGCATTGGCAGACCCGCCCGATTTTTGCGCAGGCTGTGCTGTCGGCAGGCCGATTCCGGCTCAGGTCCGGTGGCTGAAGACCAAAATCGATGCCGGCGCCGAGTTTGTGTTCTCTCAACCGGTTTTTTCTGTTGATGACTATAAAAGGTTGTGCGATGCTTTGAATGGATTGCCGATTCGCGTTTTTCCCGGTCTCATGCCGCTGATAAGTCACCGGAGCGCGGTGTTTCTGGCCAGTGGACGTATTCCGGGAATCACCGTACCCGCAGACGTCGTAACGAGTTTCGAGCGTTATCATGATCCGGAAGATCAGCGCCAATTCGGCCTTGAGCAGGCCTGCAAACTGGCGGCGGTCATTGCCGAAGAGGCATCCGGCTTGTACCTGATCATGCCTTTCGGGAAACGATGTTATGACGACACGGCACAAATCGTTCGTTTTGTCAGGGCTCAGCGATAACTTTTCCAGGCGCAAAATCAGGAAGTCTGCAAAGCTGTAATGTTTGCTTTGGCTTCGTCGTTCAGAAAATCCCACAAACCGATTTTCCGGAGCGTTTCAATCTTGGGAATGCCCTGATGATTCCAGCCGCGCTGTTCGTAATAAACACCGATTAATTTTCTAAGTTCTTCTTTGCGACGATCCATCAGAATTTTTCGCTTTTCGAAAGTCGGCATCTTTTGAATTTCATCCAGCGGCTTATTCATGATGGAGACGACTTGAGCATCGTTATAATCTTGTTCATTCTCATAAAGAGCATCTTCCGTGGGTCCTATCGCTCTGTCCGGAATCCAGTCGTGCTCTCCGGTATGTTTCTCAAAAGCCATAATGTTCATGATGCGCTGCAGATTGATATCACGATCGGTCTGTTCGAAAATCTGTTCCCAGGTCATGCTTGTGCCCAGCATGCCATTGTAGAAATCGGCATAGATTTCCTGGGAAGCGGGATTAATGTAAATATCGGTATCTTTACGACTGTTGGAATCGGGATTGAAAACATCAACCCAGGGCAGTTTGCATAAGCCCAGGTTGTCGTTGCCCAGACGAACGCGCGGATAGGTAATCAGCGCCTTGGCCTTGGCTTCAAACGTGGGAAACGCACCCAGCAAATCAACTTTAATCAACCACGCGGCGGCATGGTGCGCGCCGATATCGCTGGCTGCTGCATAAGAACCCTGCATGGATAGTGACCTGTGCGTACGGTAAAGTGAGAACGGCAGCCCCTTGGTCTGCATGGCAAATTTTTCCAGCTCTTTGCGAGGATTGGCCTCCCCGGTGCGGACGGCATATCGTTCACCAATCCAATGGACCAGTTCTATCATACCCAGGCCCGCGATACTGGTGAGCGCCGTTTTGCGATACGCTATATCATGGATGAATTGCAGTGCGGCCTTTTCGTTGCCCCATTTGAGTTCAAACCCCTCCGTATCTTCTTTGATTAAGTAGCCGCGCTGGTAACACTCCATGACAAAGGCCATAATGACCGCGGTGGTGATGGTATCGATCCCATAATTATCGCAGTACCAGTTGGCTTCCATGATGAATTCGGGGTTCCACATACCCAGGTTAGAGCCAAAGCCCGCCGCTGTTTCGTATTCGGGACCGTCCACCCAGACTTTTTTCCCTTTGTGCTCGCCGGAAACCAGCGTTACCCAGCCGCCCTTGGTGCATCTGAGATTGCAGCCGGGAAAGCAGCCGTCCATACCCCGATGATCAAAAAGATGTTCCTCGTAATTCTTCCCGCAGATATTGCCCGCCCGCGGATCGGAACCATACTGATAATTATTGACCGGCAGCGACTTGTAATCATCCTTGTTCATAAACGCAATGAGGCCGGCCGAGCCTTTGCGGTACATCCGGAGGGATTGAGGATCGACTTCCTTGACAATCTTGTGCAGTTTTGTTCCGGATAATTTAACTTTTTCCCAATCCGCCGCTCCATAGGGATTTTCGCCATGCGGGAAACCGGAAAGCACCACGATCGCCCGGATATTTTTATTAATCATCACCGTGCCCAGTCCGGTGCGACCGGCCTGTTTTGTCCTGAATAATCCCTTGGTTCCGTCCACCGGCTTCACGGGGTCATAATAATGGCTGTTGATACAACCGTACATGGTATTCGCGGCGCCAAGTCCCGTAGTCAGAAAGACGATATCTTTTTTCTCACGGCCTTCCTGAAGAAATTTATCGACAATGACTTTCTCCAGCTCAAAAACCTGATCAATTGCCGGAGCTTCGGTGATGTAAATATCTTTTTTAAAATCATCGATGACAATCATGGCGTTCGTGTTGCTGATTCCGGTGATTTCGAGGGCATCAAAACCGGCATATTTCAAATAAGCACCAAAATGGCCGCCGAAGTTCGATACCCCGGGAATATGCGTCAGCGGAGACAACGATATGGCCATGCACTTGCTGGTTCCCGGAAACTGCGGAATGCCGCCCAGAGGTCCCGGAGCAAAAATCAATGGATTTTCTGCGTCATCGGCTTTGGTTTGAGCGTTTATTTTTTTATGCAGAAGGTAAAGCCCCAGTCCGCGTCCGCCGATGAAAAAATCCCGGACTTTTTCATCAAGTGGTTTTTGTTCGATTTTGCCGCTTGTTAAATCAACATGCAGAATCTGATTGGCATAACCGTGGAAAAGCGACTTCTTTGTGTATTTCATGTAAAAACCTCTTAAAAATAATTGTCGCACGTTAGAGTAATATTCCAAATAAATCAACAATAAAAGTTGTACGCTTTATGGCCTAAATAAACGTAAAATAAAGGTTGTTGACATACCCCTCTTCTGTTCTTATAATTTTTTTGATAGACTGTTCGCAAAAGCGCTGCTCAACTGAAAGTGCGACCTGTAAGCAAAACCCATCCGGACGGCAGAATATGGATGCCGCCCTTAACCAGACAAATCAGGAGGTATCTGCATGTCCGAATTATTCGATTATTTAAGCAAGGCATGGTGTGATGAAGCGTTCAAAAGACTTCAGTCCGAACTTACACCGGACAAAATGAATAATCTGAGCACATCCATGTCGAACATTTACAAAAATTGTCCCGGCGGAACGGACATGTTTCTTTTTATCGAATGCAAGGACGGCAAAATAACCCGCGTGGAGACGGGAACCGGCGAACCTCCCAAGGCAGAATTTCTGATCATCGGCGATTATGAAACGTTCGCCAGAATTTCCCGGGCGGAGCTTGGATCGCAAAGAGCCCTCATGACAGGAAAGATCAAACTGAAAGGGAATCTGACCAAAGCACTCAGACTTGCCGCCGTGGCGGATCGCCTGAATAAAGTTCTGTCCCAGATTCCAAGCCGGTATTGAAAGGAGACAAACCATGCCCAGAATATTAGACCCCACGGATAAATATTATATCGATAACCCGGGACGCGTTAAAGCGATACAGACTGAAATGCACAAGCGCGGCATCGATGTGTACCTGGGTTCGCGCATACGGACCATGAGTTTCGTCATGGATACCTTCTGTCCCTGGCGGAGTTACTTAATCATTCCGACCGAAGGACAGCCCACCTATTTTACATTTGCTGTTGACGCAATGCGTGTCGGAGATGAAACGTGGCTGGACAGCGATCATGTTCGCGCCTACGGTCCCATGGGCGGGTTGGATCAGGTTTCCGCGATCACCGATTACATCAAAGAGGACATCGGCATCACAAAGGGACGCATCGGATATGAGGACGGAATTTCCGTCTACACAGCCGAAGGTAATCTTTCCCACTGGGAATACACTCATTTCAAAAATGCCCTACCGGGATTTGAATGGGTAAATTCACATGACATTATTGACGGTCTTTCTCTCATCAAGGACAAGGGCACCATCGAACGTTTCCGCATGGCGTCGCTGATTGTCGATGAAGGACACAAGGCGGCGCACGCCGCGCTGGAAAACGGCGGTTACAAAGGCATGACGGAAACCGTGATTGCCGGCATCGCGGCGCTGGCCATGCGCAGGGCGGGCAGTGTATCAGAGTGGAATTTCGCCGGACTCAACGAAATTGCCAGCGGTTTCCGCACCGGTCTCGGCGCCTGCACACCTCCGACGACAAAAGAAATCAAAACGGGCGAGCCGCTCATGCTGGATTTCCACGCGATGTTCAAATTGGCGCTGGGTGACCATTCTCACAATTATCTGATCGCGCCTGCGACCAAACGTCAGCGATGGCACGCGGATAATTTTGTCGCGATTGTACAAAAAGTTATCGACAATTACCGCACGGGCACGACGCCCGGAACGCTCGCCGCCATGATGATGGATTTTGCGGAATCACGCGGGTGCGCTGATTTTATTCTGCCCGGCTGCGAACACGGCATCGGTCTTTTCGGCGACGAATGGCGTATCGGCGCAGCCGTCAATCGTGATCTGCCTTACTGGACGGATCAGGATCATGTTTACCAGGAAAATGAAATGGTCGTCTGCGCTATGCAGTATGCCGCGCCGGAGGAGAACATCGGCTTCCGTTACGAAAATGATCTTCTCATCACCAAAGACGGCTGTGAGCTGATGTCGAAATATCCGTTCGGCATTGAGGAAATTTCATAAACGAACAGTGCCTTCCGGCGCTTTGTAAAGCTCCGGAAGGCACTGTTTAAGTTTTTTATCTACGGCCTTTGTTCAGATGATCAGGTCATCATCCTCCGTATCCAAATCACAAAATTAATTTTCCACCTACTTTTCATTCATCGCGTATTCGCCGTTGAGGGCAAAAACATAATTCTGCCAGACTTTGTTGTACTGCGCGTCGTCACCCTGACTTCTGATCAGCATGATTTCCCTACAGTAGGCTCTCTGATCGTCTTTGGTATTTTGCATACCGTAAATCTGCAGCGCGAAGCGTGAGAAATCCCGCACCATAAAATCAAAAATCTGATTAATAATATCCGTGTCGACCTTGTCAAACGCAGCCTGTTCCAGAATCAGCTGACCGTAAACGACGATGGAAAACATTTCGCCCAGCGGCAGCGACCACGACGGATCCATATCCTGCGCCTTGTCCGGTCCGGCCTTCTCCAGCATTTCCTTGAAAAGATTAATCTGCTGAATGAAGATGCCCACATTCGGGAGCTGCTTGCTGGCTTCAAAGACAGGTTTGTAATCATGGAACTGGACCGAGCCCAGACCCTTGGTCGGCCCCTGATTAAACAGGAACAAATCGTCTTTGCTTGAAAAATCAGGCGCGACGGGAGCATAAGAAGCCGGATTGAAGAAATAGTTCTTCATGAACTTGCGGATGAGCTGGACGTTAACATGGACTGTGCCTTCCAGCTTGGATGGTCCGCGGATATCAGCCGCGGCCATATGGAAATAGGTATCCTTTTCAAAACCTTTGGCGGCAATGACTTCCCAAAGCAGATTCAGAACATCCTCGGACTGCAAGGTCACCTTCATCTTGCTCGTGGGATTATAGAGCAGATAACGTCTATCTTTTTCATTGGCATTGCGGAAATAATCCGTGGCGCGTCGCTGATACAATTTCATGGCAACCAGTCTGAGCCAGGCATCCATGAAGTTTTTGCGCACATGCGGCATATCCGTGACTCTCATTCCGTAAAGAATGCGGTTGGCGGCATGCGTAATGGCTTCGTAAAAACAGTGTTCCACGACGCCGATGGATGCCGGACCGATATTGAACTTGCCGATATTGACCGTATTGAGAGCGGAATCCCAGGCGTGCGGTCCGCGGGACAGAATGTCATCCGCGGTAATGGGATAATCATGCAGTGCGAAATTGGAGACATATTCCTGATGAGAGATAACATTCTTCTTAAGCTCATAGGCTTTATGCTTGTAATTGGTGACAAAGAAGGTGTAATCGTCTGTCCCGTCCTTGATCTTGCCCAGTGTGGACACCATCTCCGCCTCGTTACCGTTGCCGATGTAATATTTTTCACCGTTGGCTACCCAGGTGCCGTCTTTGACCGGCGTTAATGTGGTTTCAGTAGAGTAAATATCCGCGCCATGTGTCCTTTCGGAAAGACCAAAAGCAAATATGGCGCCTTTCTTGAGCAGCTCCGCCGCCTTCTTTTTTGCCTTTTCATTGGGGCTCATCCAGATGGGACCAAGACCCAAGATACTGACCTGAAAACAATACCAGTAACCCAAACCGTAAAAAGCCAGCAGTTCGCTGTATTCGCTGTTGCGGGCGGTATCCCAGCGGCAATCGGGATCACCCCCGCCATACTGACTGGGTGTAAGCAGTTTGGCAAAGATCTGCTCCTTTCCGATAAAATCAACAAACTCCCGATACCAGACCTTTTTGTTGTAATCATCGAGCAAACGCTCTTTACCCATTTTTTCAAAAAAGGCGATGGTTTTTTCCATAATGGCCTGCGAACCTTTGTCCGCCATGAGACTCTTATACTTTTTGGGCTGCACTAAATAATTCATACGATACTCCTTTCATGAAAAAATAATATTGCTTCGGTCTTCATATTGTCCTGGCGACAATATCCTGTAACGGTTAATGTAATTTACGCTTTTTTTAAGAAAAGAGCTACAGCAAAAATAAGCGTATAAAAAGATGAACGGCTTAAGATACACCTGAAAGCAGCAAAGATTATGATATTATTCATGATTCATTTTCTATATGCTTCTGTCGATCCTATAATATATTCATACATGATCCTGCTTTAAGAGATTAAAAGTCCCTGGGCAATTCATCCAGTTCGGCCAGGGAAAATACCGGCCCGTCGGAGCAGACATATTTATAACCGACGTTACAGCGGCCGCATTTGCCAATGCCGCATTTCATGCGCATTTCGAGTGACGTCAGAATATTTTCCTTGTAAAAACCCAAATCGAAAAAGACCGGCAGGGTAAATTTGATCATAACGGGCGGCCCGCAAATGACGGCCACTGCCTTGTACGGAGACGGCGCAACGTCTTTGCATACGGCAGGAACAAAGCCTTCCCGGCCTGTCCAAGTCGCGTTGCCTTTGTCCACGGTAATGATCGTCTTCATGTCGTCCCGTTTTTCCCAGGCAGCCAGCTCATCCTTATACAAGAGCAGTCCGGGCGTTCTGGCGCCGTAAATCACCGTGATTTCGCCGAAGCGCGAACGATTATCCTGCTGCAGCATATAGTTGATGAGCGAACGCAGGGTCGTAAACGCAAATCCGCCTCCAACGACCACAATATTCTTTTTCTCTAAAAACTCAATCGGCCATGGATGTCCCAGGGGGCCTCGCAATCCGATTTTACTGCCCGGCTCCAGATCATGCAGCGCGGCGGTGACCAGACCCGGCACAATGGTCCCGGCTCTCTGAACGGTGAATTCCACGTAGCCCGTTTCAGTCGGAGACGAGGCAATTCCAATGGGCGCTTCCCCCTTGCCGTAAATGGACAATTCGGCAAATTGTCCCGGAAGATATTTAAAGTTTTTCTCGTCTTCCTTGCGCAGGAAGGTGAGGCGGAATGTTTTGATATCATTCGTATCAACTTCATTCATGATTTCGGATATCTCAACGGGAACCGGTATGTATGGATTGCTTGAACTCATCATTATCCCTCAAATCAATGGTTTACATTTTAAAATTTTTCCGCGGCAGTGTCCCGGCATCATCAAACGGTCATCGCCTCTTCCACAATGGAAAAAATGTCGATATTCACCGGACAATGCCGCGTACAGCGTCCGCAGCCGACACAGGAGATCACACCGTATTTTCTCACATGATAGGAATATTTGTGCTTGATCTTCTGTCGCAATCTTTGAAATACCTGCGATCTCGGATTGTGCCCGCTGGCCTCCAGTGTAAAATCGGTAAACATGCAGGCATCCCAAACCCGGCGGCGGGTGCCTTTTCCGAAGAGCGTTTCATCGCAAATGTCAAAACAGTAACAGTTGGGACAGACAAACGTGCAAACGCCGCAGCTCAGACAGGCAACGGATACCTTCATCCAGAAATCACCATTGTCAAAAATATCTTCTAATTTCTTGGCAATGTTTTTGTCATCAACACAGGTATAACGGGTCTTGAAATCGCGCCCCCGAATGATGTAATTCCTGAAATATTCTTCTTCATTTGCCGTACAATCGGCAAGACGGGACAGCTGGGTCAGCAGTTTTTCCCCCTTGGGGGTTATGCCTTTAAGCAAAAGCGTCTCACCTTTGCGGATCATAAAAATATCGCTGCCATCGGGATCGGCGGCGCCGATACCCAGCGTCTGATAAAACTCTTCCGCCTGAGCCGGCGCGTCCAGATCAAAGGCATAACCGAAAATCGTTGTGGATTCTCTTCTGGCCCGCCAGTAAGGATCAACCACACCGGTGCCCGAAAAATGAATATCCATGATCTCAAAGCTCTTCACGTCACAGGGACGGACACCGAAAAGAAATGTCGGTTTTACATTCAATTCAACGGGCACGGATTCCAGAATGGACTTACCCGTCTGATACCGGACAAAGTCTTCCATCTGAGGAAAGAAAACCGCCTTGGGACTGAGAATCGTGTTGTGAAAATCCAAACCCACCTGTTTGGCGTCGGAAATTTCCCGAAAATTGAAGCCGGCGGCTTCCTGAACAGGAGCGACCAGCGTTCCTTTCTGCATCAGTTGTACTGCCAACTCGGATATTTTTTTGATAGCTGTTTTCTTCAACACAACCAATCTCCTTACTCCAGAATTTTATCGGAATCTTCCACCCGGAAATTGACCAGGACCGGTTTGTCCTGCACGCTCATTCCCGCAGCCTGGCCGAACATTTCCTCGCACTCCTTCGCCACTTTTTTGTGGAACAGATACAGGGGAATATCCACCGGGCAGGCGCGTGAACATTCGCCGCAGTCGATGCAACGGCCGGCCAGATGATGGAATCGGGTCAGGTGATACATCAGGTTGCCATGGGACTGGGGTGACTTATCCCCCCATCTCGGATTATTCTGGTCGATAAAGCAGGGATCGCAGTAGCACATCGGACACGCCTTGCGGCAGGCATAACAGCGGATGCATTTATCCAGTTCTTTTTTCCAAAAAACCCAGCGCGCTTCCTTGTCCATCGTTTCATATTCCACGAGAACATCGTAGGGGGAAATCACGGACTTGCCATGGACTTCTTTGCCCAGCAGGATATCGTAAATCACCGGATTATGAAGCCCGCAGGTTGTTTGACTGTCGATGACGTCACCGGTTTTAGAATTCTTCATCCCGTAAACCGGAATACCCAAAACCACCAGGTTTTCCCGTTTAATCTTTTCTTCCTGAATCAGTTGAACCACCGCGCGGCTGTCCGCCGCCTTGACGGCGATGGCGATTTTCGTCCCGCGCGGATAGCGAACCAGATAACGTGCCAGATTCGCCGTGCAGAATTCGTTAAAAACGATATTTTCGACATCGGAGGCATTTCTGGCCACATAAGGCATGGGATGGTTATCATCATACCCTTTCCCGTACGCCAGCACAATGCCTACCTTGCCCTGTTCCAGCAATTTTTTTGCTTCGGTTTTTAGTTTGTCTTCGATGTGCTTAAAATTGATACTCATATCTTCTCCGGCGTTGGCTGTTGTTCTATCTTGAATTTAGTCTGCGGACCCAAACTCCTCACCTGCTCGGTAAATTCCCGGACAACCTCGGCAAATTTGTTTCCTTCCGATGCGGAAATCCATTCGACACGGAATCTCCCCGGTTCGATGCCCGCGAATTCCAGTATTTTTTTGGTCACAGCCAGTCTTCGTCGAGCGTAAAGATTTCCCGTATTGTAGTGACAATCTCCCGGATGGCAGCCGCCGACCAGCACCCCGTCCGCTCCCAATTGAAAGGCACGGAAAATAAACGAAGGATTGATGCGGCTGGAACACATCACGCGGACAACACGCAGATTTTGCGGATACGACAACCGGGTCGTTCCGGCCAGATCGGCTCCGGTATAAGTACACCAGTTACAGGCAATGCCCAGTATTTTCGGTTCAAATGACATAAACTTTCCTTCCCCTGTATTCTAAAATTCCATCAAACCTTCTATTTCAGCTAAAACTTGGTCATTCGTGAAATGCCGCGCGATAATGGCCGATGCCGGACAGACCGAAGCGCAAAGACCGCAGCCCTTGCACAGTGCCTCGTTGATTTCCGAAACACCTTTTTGCTCGTTAAAGAATGGCGCGCCGTACGGGCAAACCCGCACGCAATTCTGGCAGGCGCAGCAGGATGCCGGATTGACCATCGCGGTGGTCGCTTCCAGCTCCATTTTATCTTTTTCGACAATCGTCAAGGCTTCCGCCGCCGCGCCGTTGGCCTGCGCTACCGTATCGGGAATATCTTTCGGACTCTGGCAGACCCCGGCGATAAAAATGCCTTCGGACATCGTGGAAAGCGGTGCCAGTTTCGGATGGCGTTCCATAAAAAAACCGTTCTTGTCCGTGCTCAGATTAAAGAGCCGGGCGATGTCCTTGGCACCCGACCGCGGAATCATTGCCGGCGAAAGTACCACCATGTCCACCGGCAGTTTGATGAATTTTCCGGTAATCGTATCCTCCGCTTCCACCACCAAACGGCCCGGTTCATCAGTACTTTCAGCCACACGCGCCCCTTTGCCGCGGATAAACTTTACATCTTCTTCGATAATGCGGTTGTAAAATTCTTCATAGCCTTTACCGGCGGCGCGCATATCGATATAAAACTGATAAACGTCTGCCGCGGTCTTCTCCTTGAACAAGTGAGAGAATTTCAGCGAATACATGCAACAGACCCGGCTGCAGTACTCATAATTGTTTTTATCCCGGCTGCCGATGCAGTGCAAAATAGCAATGGCCTGAGGCTCTTTTCCATCCCGCAGCGTCACCTTGCCTCCGGTCGGACCGGTGGAATTGAAGAGCCTTTCGACTTCCAAAGCGTTATAGACACCGGGGTATCTGCCGTACCCATACTGAACCAGTGGTTGGGTATCCATTAAATCATACCCTGTGGCCACGATGACCGCACCAACTTTCACCGTGGTAAAGGTATCCTGCTGTTCAAAATCAATTGCTTTGTGTTCGCAAACCTTTTCACAAAGACGGCATTTGCCCTTTTTAAAAAAGGTGCAAGCGTCTCTATCGATAATCGGTCTTTGCGGTACGGCCTGCGGGAACGGAATGTGAATGGCCTTTCTTTTCACCAGGCCTTCATCCCATTCCGAGACGCCCTTGCCGGGGCACTTCTCCGTACAGGCCAGACATCCGTTACACTTGCTGTGATCGATGTAGCGTGCTTTCTGCCGGACCGTAACATCAAAGTTGCCGACAAATCCTTTAACGTCACTGACTTCACAATAGGTCATCAGGGTAATATTTTTATGCTGCATGACGGCATCCATTTTAGGCGTCAGAATGCAGGCCGAGCAATCCAGGGTGGGAAACGTTTTATCGAACTGTGCCATGTGTCCGCCGATCGTGGAATTCTTCTCGATCAGATAAACTTTTTTGCCCGTATTGGCCAGTTCCAGCGACGCCTGAATCCCGGCGATGCCGGCTCCGACAACCAACACATCGTCATTGACGTCAATCACGCGTGAGGTAAGCGGCGCTAGGAGCCTCGCGCGGTAAACGGCGCCGTTGAGCACGGCCTTGGCTTTGGCCGTTCCCTCCTCAATATCGTGCGTAACCCAGGAAACCTGCTCACGGATATTGACAATGGTCACCAGGTATTTATTCAGACCGGCGTTTTCAAGAACTTTGCGGAACGTCTGCTCATGCATCAGCGGGGAACAGGCCGACACAATCACTCTGTCCAGTTTGTGTTCCTTAATATCATTGGCGATCATTTCCTGGCCGGGCGTGGAACACATGAATTTGTAATCTTTCGCGACAACAACATCAGGCAGTGTGGATGCAAACTGCGCCAGTTCGCTCACCCGAACTGTTTTGGCTATGTTCAAACCGCAGTGGCAAACAAAAACACCAATTCTGCTCATAAATTCTCCTGGTATTATTTACTTCAAAATCATTAAGCCGATTTTATATCTTCAATCTTTTTATACCTTACAGGTAAAGTTAAGGTCGGCAGCACCCGCCATTAACTCGTCCATGTTGACACCCAGGCTTTCCAGAAAGAGTTCTGTCACATCTTTAATCTTAATCTGTTCATCCACATTGAGTGTCCGGCTGCTGTCTTCAAACATCGTAATGCAATACGGACAGGATGTCGCCAGAACTGTTGCGCCGGTTGCCATCGCTTCTTCAATTCTTAAGTCGCTCAGGCGCTCGCCTTTGAGTTTCTCCATCCACAATCCGCCGCCACCTCCACCGCAGCACATGCTCTGTTCACGGTTCCGTCCCATTTCCACAAAATCAATACCGGGAATGGCTTTCAGAATATCACGGGGCGCGTCATAAACGCCGCTGTGCCTGCCAAGATAACAGGGATCATGATAGGTCACCTTGAGCCCGCCAAAATCTTTTTTGGGTGTCAGTTTACCCTCTTTGATCAGCCTGTCGATAAGCTGGCTTAAATGAAAAACTTCATAGTCTTCACCGTATTCTTTCTTGAACGTAACCAGACAATGCGGTGAAACCGTAATGATCTTGTCAACGTGATTGCTCTTGAAATAATCTAGATTGTTCTGTCGGAGTCGCTCGAAAAGTTCGAGATCGCCTACTTTTCGCACGCTCTCGCCGCAGCAATTCACGTCCACCGAAGGCATCCCCCAGTTCAACCCCGCCAGATTCAATACTTCGGCGGTTGCTTTGGCCAGTTTAATATTGCGGGGATCGTAGCAGACAGTGCAACAGGTCCAAAAAAGATATTTCGTTTCTTTAGAATACAGAGGATATTTGTCTTTAGCCCAGTCATTCCTTTTTGTCGGTTCCCCGGACCATGGATTGCCGCGCGCCGACATGGAACCCACAAAAGCCCGAAGACTCTGCGGCAACATGCCTCCACCGCTGTAAACGTTGCGGATTGCTGTAACGATGTCGATGAGTTCCACCCCTCGGGGACAGCGATCCACACAGAACTTACAGGTAGAACATCCCCACATGAACTCTTCGATGCCGTCGAGCCCCAACTGCCCGTAACGCACCAGTTTGCGGATATTGAAATGGGTAATTGGTGTCCAGGGACAGGTGCCCGTGCAGGTGCCGCACTGATAGCATTTTTTTAGCGCTTCACCGCCCGCATCCATAATGGCCCGGGACATTTCCAGATAAGGTGTGACTGTTTGCGACATTCAACTTCTCCCCTTATTAATAATTCGACCGGTTAGCTAACACAGAAAGAAGGAAAGTGCAAATTTAAATTAGCAGAAAATAAGAGGTTTTACCGGGCTTTAGACTGGTTTTATATCCGGCAGGAAAATCGTTAAAATTCTTCCCGGAATTTGATTTTGCAACGCTGGCATATCTTCGGAAAAAGCGCTTAATTTCGGCTATCAACACCGTGGCTTACTGTAAATTCAACAGTGATTCTAATCACTTATGTACATTCCCCTTGCTGCAACAAAATAATGGTTTACATTACAATACACAGCTGCATTGAATCAGCATTGCGGCGGAAGAAATGATACCGTTAAGTCTGTCTCTGATCTTCCGGGTATAGAGAAGCTGCTTGGCGTATTCCTATTGATAAAGCACCTTGGCTTCGTCCAGTCCTTAATAGCATTGAAGACGGATTAAATTCCCTGCTTAAAGAGCGGGCGATGACCTTGACCAGTTCCGTTTTGTTGATACCGGTCGGTACTTCAACCAGAACAGGTTTTTTGTGGCGGCTGACAGAAAAAACAACTGTAGCGATTTCCCGTGCTATGTCAATTACGAATAGACTTCTTGTTTTTCAACTTTTAATGCTTTTCATCAACTCGCCGGCAATTCCTACGCTCTCCAGGCGCATCAGAGTCTCTTCGGAACGGCCGTATCCCAGCAAGTTAATGCTGCCGTACCAGACAATTCGCCGGTCAACAATCGCGAACTTCTGGTGGATACCGGATTTGAAAATTATTTGCACACCTATGGATTCCATTGCAGAAAATTGATTCTGAAACGATACCCCGTTTTTGTAATCTGTGGCAGGTCGTGTGATGATTGTAATGTTGACCTGCTTCTGTAAAGCGGCGCTCATATGCCACATTGCCTGCTGGATTCTTCTTTTGATTACAAAGGGACTGACAATGACAATTTCTTTTTCAGCGCAGGCTAAATCGTTTTCATAAACCGGCAGGAAATTCAGGTGATTGAAAATAATGTTTGTGGAATGGTCTGGAACGTCATCTGCTTTGACCTTGTAACCCAGCGACGCATAACCTGCCAGTCTTTTATGATACATTTTTGAAAATACCCGAACCTGACTGTCCACATAATCATAGATTTGAACATTTTCTTTACCCTCAAAAAGACGGTGCAGACGTCCTGCATACTGTTGAACGGTTCCCTTCCATGAAATCGGCATGACCAGGAACAGTGTATCGAGCCTGGGTTCGTCGAAACCTTCGCCAATATATTTTCCCGTTGCCAGCAAGGTCAGCGGCTTCTCTGACGGTATTTCTTTAATCTTCAGAAACGCTGTTTTCTTCTCTTTTACGCTGGCGCCGCCGGTCAGCGAAATCACATCGGGAATGCTTTCTTGAAGTATTTCCTCCAGCGCCTCAACATGCGCGGTTCTTTCAGTCAGCAAAATAATATTTCTTCCCTGTGCATGACTTTTAACAACGTCATCGGCGATAAAGTGATTTCTCCAGTCATCCGATGTAATTTCAGAATATAATTCTTGAATGGCTGCATCTTTTTGCTCTTTTTCCAACTCTGATCGGAAACTGGTGAATCGCGGAATTACGTAATGCTCGAAAGGACGCAATCCAGCTTGTTTTTTGGCATCCACACGATACCGGACTGGGCCGCAATGCATAAAGATGATGGGATGATGACCGTCTTGCCTGGACGGCGTCGCCGTTAGTCCATACACATACTTTGCTGAAACGGTCTTAAGAATTTCTTCAAAACTAAAAGCCGGCACATGATGACATTCATCCACGATGACCATACCGTAATCTTTTACAAGCGTCTTCACGTTACCGCTTCGGTTTAGGGACTGCATAATCGCTATATCCACAATACCGCCGGGGTTGTTTTTTCCTGCGCCAATTAAGCCAACCGCGTTTTGAACTTTTCTGCGTCCACGCTTTTTTTCTTGAGATGACAGGACTTCGTTGATATTTAAAAAATCTTTTAACCTGTCATTCCATTGTCCCAGAAGTTGCTGTCTATGAACAAGGATCAGTGTATTGACTTTGCGTTCCGCTATGATCTTTGCCGCAATAACCGTTTTCCCAAAAGCCGTTGTTGCTGAAAGAACGCCTGAGTCATGCTTTAACATTTCATCAACGGCTTCCTGCTGTTCATTCCGAAGCCTTCCTCTGAAATCCACTTCAATCATTCTTCCTTTTTGGGTTTTATCCAGGCAGACCGCCTTACTACCTATATCCGGCAAAAGCGACATAATGTCATGTTCGCATCCACGGGGCAGGCATAAATAATCATCTGTTTCATCACAACAGGAAATAATTCTGGCCTTCCCATAAGTTGACAATCTCATGGCCTGAGCTTTATAGAAATCCGGATTTTTAAACGCAGCCAATCTTTTCAATGCGTTTAATCCTCTTTGCGAGATGCCAGATTTGGCTATAAAGATCATGTTGGCTCTTACGAATGTTAAGGCGCTTGGAAAATCCTGCGATGTAAGACGCACTTGACGCCTTGGTTCCCACGGCTTTTCAGCTTCTTCATCATCTCTTCTTAAATCGCCAAGTTCATCCGGTCCGCGCAACTGCATCGGGAGAGACACAATGGTTTCTTCAGATATTTTTGGAATCGCGGATAAATATTCCCACTGATTGTTGTATGGTTCGAAATTCTCATCGATGAAGACGCTATTACCGTTATCACGCGCTTGCTTCTGAAGCGGTAACGCAATTAAATTACCCAGTCCGCCTTTAGGCAGAGTATCCTGATTGGGAAATAGCCGGTCATAGGACGTAAAGGGGATTTTATGATTGTTGTTCATGGCGTGGGTTATCAATGCAGATCCAAATTTTCGAGCCATTGAAGCAGCAATCGGATTTTCAAAAAAGAACCAGACATGAGCTCCATTGCCTGAACGGGATCGTTCCACAGTAACAGGGATATTGAAGTATGAACAGACAGACCGAAAGGTTGTGATATCACGTCGCCATCCGTCCTTATCAAAGTCGATCACCAGAAAGCGGCAGGTTTCATCAAGGAGTAATGCATATATGCCCAAAACAACGTTCCCGCGCAGGTGATCCTCAATGATCTGATCCGTCAATTTATCGTACTCTCGATGTGCGCACTGGGAACATTTGATTTGCGGCTTCCGGCAGATGCGTATTTTCCATTCATTGCAACAAACAGGCGTATACCCCGCTTCCCCTTTTTTGTTTTGCCATCGTTTTGCATATACGTCGTCTCTGCCCGCGAAGAGCGCTTTGAACAATTTTATTTTTTCCTGCGGCTGAATTTCAGGTATCGATGTTGATGCTGGGATATTATTTTTTGATTGTACAACAATTTCTGCTGTTTGACGATGTGCTTCGCAACGAGAATCATTAGATGGAAGATTGTCTTGCAATATTTTTCTGAGCCGTTCGTTTTCCTTTCTCAGAGATTCGTTTTCAGCCGCCAAAGAAAGATATTTTTCCAGAAGATCGTCTAAATTCATCAAATTGACTAAATGCTTTTCGTAATCTGTTTCATTCTTGAATTTCCGTTCCCAGAATTTAACCGAATTTAACAATCATGTTTTACTTTTGCTTCAACTTGTAGTAAGTCGCTTTACCTTTTCCGGCTTTTACAATCAATCCCAAATCGATAAGTTTCCTGAAATCTAAATTTCTGGTTGGCTTGGCGCGGTCAGTCAACTCAGCATAATCCTTGTCGGTAATAAATCCTTTTTCATTTATAAAGTCGATTATTTTCTGATGGTATTTTTTCAATACCGTATCAGGCGTAGCGGTTTCTTTTTCCAGTTCTTTTTTTACTCTTAACAATTCGTCAATAATTCCGTCGGTAAAATATTCAAGCCAGGAAGTAAAATCCAGGTCGTCTTTAAGATCATAGTAATTTCCGGTGAGCCCCACTTTTTGAAAATAGCGGGTTACATTTTGATTGTAATAATTTTCAAAGCTGAACAGGTTAAAAGTATTGAGACCCATTCTAGCAAGAAGAACTTTGGTCGCTAATCGCGCCGTGCGTCCATTGCCATCCATGAAAGGATGAATGATCACAAATTGTTTATGAAAAATTCCAGCTAGAATCAGGGGGTCAATTAAATGAGCATTTTCTTCCAGAAAATAAAACAATTCTTTAAGCATTGGAATGACTTCTTCATGTTCCGGCGGCCAATATATTGTTTTTCCGGTTCTCGGATCGTTCACAAAAACCGGTTCTTTTCGTATATGTCCCCAGCGATACTTTTCAATCAGCCCTTCGGTAACTACCTTCTGAATTTTTTCCAACCCCTTAATATCAAGAAAATTTCTTTTTGTTTTAATGCATTCGTTCAACTCAATCAAAGCTTTGTTATAATTCAACACTTCCTTTTCAGAATAGCGAATAGTTTCGGGTCTATTTTTAAGAATTCTTTTTACATCAGTAAGCGGCAAAGGATTGCCTTCTATGCTGGTTGAAGAATAGGCAGATATTTCGCGAGCGCGCAGTTCCATTTGATGAAGCGCCACTTTAGGAAAGCTGTGACTGTTGAGATCAGTGACAATTTCGGCTATCCGTTTTATATTGCTTAAAAGTTTATTGGATATTGTGTATTTTGGATTAAACATAGGGTATCGTTATTTCATTGATTAGATTTAGACACATTTTAGACGATTTTTAGACGATTATCAATCATTAATAACAATGAGAAATGAATTTAATCTGGCTGGGCCGGAAAAAGCGCTTCTTGACACCATTTACTTGCGGAAGCATATTCCATTTCCGGATGAACTTCACCTTGCGCACATCAATAAGGATGTTCTCATGCAGATGGCCATGCCTTTCCCTGTCGCAGTAAAAAAGCGGTTGGAAGAAATTACTCATTGAGAAAAAAAGTTTTTCAAACTACTTATTTAAGATTTATCCACGGGCTAAATATTTTTGGCATTCTTGAAAACTGGTATGGCGTCCCCGTATTTGGCGTCCCCGTATTTTTTTTGCCATAAAAAAACCGGCGACTGAAGAA
>Ga0208197_1000806_pt1 | contig 36131 bp, 30 predicted proteins | sample AD_JPNNA4_MetaG_FD_184444 | JGI IMG/M metagenome (GOLD analysis project Ga0208197, IMG submission 184444) | Active sludge microbial communities of municipal wastewater-treating anaerobic digesters from Japan - AD_JPNNA4_MetaG (SPAdes) (version 2) | ecosystem: Engineered > Bioreactor > Anaerobic...
TCAGCATTTCCCTCATCGAATGTTTGACATATCCCAAGTGACGACTATCGGGCAGCACGCTCGCGACATCTTTGATGATGCCGATATTGGATTCTATCTCTCGCAGGAAAAGTAAACCTGCATCTGATGTGAGTTCGCCACCACTGAAATCAGCGAAGATTTGTTTTCCAGAAACTGCTTTAAATTGAAGTGATTGTTTTGTAGATTTTCTCATAGATGTTTGGTTTGTTTTAGTTATTAAATAACATATCATAACTTAATACATTACAATGTATTAAACAACCAAACATCTTTATTTTTATGAATTATTCAGGTTATAAAACTGGCGAGGAAATCATTAGGTTAGTTCAGAATTTATGTAGTCGGAAGAATCTATCTGGGAAGTCAGTAGATGAACTGATGCAATATTTAGGGAATAATCAAAAAGCCATTGAATATCCACCAGGGGAGCGTCATGGCTCTGGTGGAATTGAAAAGAATATTGGTATTTTGGTTGGACGGCGCTTTAAAAGACAAGGTATGTCGTGGTCTCACGAAGGCGCTAACAATCTTCTCGCCCTAAGAGCAAAAAAATTAAATCAGATATGGCAACAAGAATCACAAGCTTTAAATTATACCAGGTGAGCGCCACACTATTTGTTATGCTTCCTGTTTTCCAGAAACTGCTTTAAATTGAAGTGATTGTTTTGTAGATTTTCTCATAGATGTTTGGTTTGTTTTAGTTATTAAATAACATATCATAACTTAATACATTACAATGTATTAAACAACCAAACATCTTTATTTTTATGAATTATTCAGGCTAATTGAGCTACAAGCCAAACCAATTTCCGCCATGCCGCAAGCGTGACTAAATTGATTTCGGCGGAAAGAAAGTTTAAGACTGAGAAAAGAAAGGCTAATTCTTAAGTTCTTTCTTAATCTCTATGATTATCTATTATCCGAATTAATCAGGATAAAATCGCCTCAATTTCCTCTTTTTCTAACACTTCTTTTTCTAAAAGCGTATTTGCCATTTTATCCAGTAATTCCCTTTTCTCAATCAACATCTCTTTGGTTTCACGGTAGCATTTATCAATAACTTCTTTGACTTCTTCGTCAATCAATCTTTCGAGATGTTCTGAGCGCCTTTCAATTCCAGCTGATTGGTTGAGAAATCCCGGTGTTGAACGGTTAACTAGAGAATAATTCGGCAGTTTTTCGCTCATACCATACACAACGATCATATTTTTCACTAATTGAGCCACGCGTTCCAAATCATTCGATGCGCCAGTCGAGACCTCATTAAAGACGATTTCTTCAGCGGCACGCCCGCCGAGTAATCCCTTTATTTTTCCAATAATTTCAGATTTAGTCATCAGGTAACGATCTTCTAGTGGCATTTGCAAAGTATAACCGAGCGCACCTATTCCTCTCGGCACTATGGATACTTTTTGCACCTGTTCGGCGCCTGGAGTAAAATATCCTACGATCGCATGACCCGATTCATGATAGGCGACGATTTTACGTTCTTTTTCGTTGATAATTTTATTTTTCTTTTCCAAACCGGCAACAAGACGTTCGATAGCGGCTTCAAAATCAGATTGGGTAACTTCATCGCGATTGTTTCGGGCGGCTAAAAGAGCGGCCTCGTTACATACATTGGCAATTTCAGCACCGGCAAATCCAGGCGTTTGGGCGGCTAATTGCTTTAAATCAACATTCGAGCTGAGTTTTAGATTACGAGTATGCACTTTAAATATCGCTTCTCGACCTTTCATATCGGGACGGTCAACCAGCACCTGCCGATCGAATCGTCCTGGTCTTAGGAGAGCGGGGTCAAGCACTTCCGGTCTGTTAGTAGCTCCGATAATTATTACCCCGACTCCGGGATCGAAACCGTCCATTTCAACCAGTAACTGGTTGAGCGTATTTTCACGTTCGTCGTAGCCGCCTCCGTAAGTCAGAGCGTTACCACGGCTTTTCCCGATAGCATCTATTTCATCAATGAAAATAATGCAAGGAGCGGCGGCTTTGGCTTGCTTGAACAAATCTCTGACCCGAGCCGCGCCTAAGCCTACAAACATTTCCACAAAATCTGAACCGCTGAGGTTAAAAAATGGCACTCCGGCTTCTCCTGCCACGGCTCTGGCTAGCAAAGTCTTGCCAGTCCCGGGCGGTCCAACTAGCAATAAGCCCTTCGGTAATTTGCCCCCTAATCTTGTGTATTTTTTAGGATTCTTTAAAAAATCTACAACTTCTTTTACTTCTTCAACGGCTTCATCAACGCCAGCCACGTCGGAAAATTTGACCTGATTCTCCGGCTTTTCGGCATATATTTTAGCTTTATTCCGGCCGAAATCGAGCATCGGGTTGCTACTTCCCATTCGTCTGAAAATTACCCCCCATAAACCGATAAAAAAGATAATAGGAAATACCCAGTTCAGAAAAAAATTACGAAGCGAATTCGACTCGTACCTACCTTCAAAATTGACACCCGAGGCTTGTAATTTCGCCAACAGTTCCGGATCTGGAAGTTCCGGAATGCGGCTGACGATAAATTGCCGGGCTACCTGTTTTTCGATCGAGGGCACTCTCAATCGCCACGGTGCGGTCGGGGCATGAGTAAGCGCTTGCTCTTCATTAATATCTTCGGATTTGAATTCGCCTACGATGCGATCCTCGAAAATTACGATTCGCGCTACTTTTCCAGAATCCAAAGCATTTAAAAAGTCTCTATAGCTCAAGCGAACATTAGCCGGTCTATCCGGAAAAAATAACAACTGGGTAAAAATTATCATCAGTGTGATTAACCAGAAGTAAATCAGTGAAAATTTTTCATTTTTCTTCATAACTGTCTCACCTCATCAGTTTTCAATTGACACTTCATTTATGAAAAATTTAAATCATTTCGGCTTATTTTGCCATTATAATTTCTCTCGGTAACTCAGGATTCATAAGATTAAGGAGTTATGTCAGCCTGAAAACATATTTAATTTTTTCAGTAGGTGTTATAAGGCTTGAATCAAACCGCATTTTCTTGAAATTACTTTGAAAATTATTAAATATCAAATTCTTACGAATATGCTGAAAATGCCAGTAATTTTAAACTAAACATCTTTTTTGACTCGCGAAAATTCTTGCATTTCCAGAAATAACTCACTATAATTTATCACTTTTAAAACGAGAATCTACAACATGGAGGACAATTTATGTTGAAAAAGAAGAACGCCATTTTGATTTTTTGGCTCTTGGCGAGTTTTGCATTTGCCGAGGAAAAAGGCGGGGTAATACCTTGTTTAGCAAGTTTTTTTATTGGCCCGCGTGTAGGTTTGGAAATGAACGAAGGTAAGCAGATTGAGACAATCGAATGGATTCATTTTGGCAGTAATTTTGTCCCATATGTCGGTCTAGTTGTAAAGGCTTATACAAGTTATGAAATTGGGGGAAAAACTAATGGAGCAGGAGGATTTTTTGCAAGTTATTGTATTGGCCCTCGAGTTGGGGCTGAGCTAAATTACCGAAAAATAAGAACTCTCGAATGGTTAAGATTAGTTCCGTGTATTAACATTTATCCATTCATCAAAATACCACTGGAAGCCTATCAGGGCAAAACAATGACTGAAATTGAACAAAAAGAAGGACTTCGCAAGTAAATTCAGATTTTTTATGAATTGAAAGCTGGAATTAAAGTCGGTTTAATTTCAGCTTTCTTTTTAAATCCAATTCGATGGGTAAAAAGATAAAAATAAAATTGGTGATTTTTTCCATCTTATTATTTTGGAATTTGTTGCTTTCCCAAGAACACCAAAAATGGACAGACTACTGGGAAATACCTTTAAATTTACCAGAAAAACCCGGGGAAATATTTTCTACCAACTTATTTTCTTCTTCGGCTATAGCCTGGATTAAAATTTACCAAAAAGTGATTGCCAGTCAGGATTTACCATCGTGCGTCTTCCACCCTTCTTGTTCACGTTTCGCCTTGACCTCCATTCAGGAATTCGGCATTGTCAAGGGCGCTTTATTAGCCAGTGATCGCTTGATGCGCTGTAACCCATTTGCTATGCGCTATTATCCATTTGACGGCGAAAAATTAGCCGATCCACCTCAAAAATATCGTTTAAAATAGACCAGAGCCATTGTGAAAAAATCTATTTTATTTCTTCTCATTCTTTCGATTTCAACAACTGCCAATGCTCAGATAGAATCTTCTCTTTTTGAACCGGCACACTTAAAAGAATTTGGACTTTACCTGTTTCAGCAAAAAGATTACCTGCGAGCGGCGATGGAGCTCGAACGTTATCGCTATTTTGCAAAAAGTGGCGATGATTCGATTACTTTTGTTATTGGGCTGTGCCATCAATTCCGCCAGCGTTATGATTTTGCCGCCGCAACTTTTCGGGAACTGGCTGAGGATGATTCCAGTAAATTTAAAGAATCTGCGCGCTTAGCTATGTTATATAATTATACAAAATTAGAAGATTGGCCTAAAATCCTGGGATTAAGCTATCAAAATGATGCCGAGTTTTATTTCTATTATTTAGCCAGCGTGAAAACAGCTCCAACTACAATTACCACTTCCTTTTTTCAAAATGTTAATGATGAAAGTCTGCGCAATCAACTTAAAGCACTTGAACAGGATCGTAATAAAATTCACCCCAAATCACCTTTTTTAGCCGGAACATTATCAACTCTTATCCCCGGATTAGGAAAAGTTTACATCAATCGGTCCGGCGATGCACTCTTTTCGTTCGGAATGATCAATCTCTTTGCGCTTCTAACTTATAAAGCCTTTCAAGCCGAACTGCCTGTAACTGGCGTTTTGTCAGGTGGATTGACTCTCTCGCTTTATCTCGGAACAATCTACGGCAGTTATGTCGGGGCTGAACTTTATAATCGTAACTTAGATGCCGATTGGCAAAGTAAAATGACTGAACTGAATCCGGTTGATCGGCACCCTTATTGGTCCACATGGTAAAAAGAATAATTCTTTTACTACTTGCGATCTTCTCGGTAATTTTTTCTACGGAAAATCTCGGCGATTACTATAATGCCAAACAACATTATTTCGAAGCCATTACTGAGTACAAACGGCAACTATTTTTTGGCCAGTACGAAAGCCAAGATGAAATTTTACTAAAAATGGCAAAGGTATACCACGCCGTTCGGCAGGATTTAGTCGCCGAAGAAATACTTTTACAAGCCATCTCCAATGATGAGACGTCTGCTTTTGACTGGGAATGTTCACTCGAATTAGCTCGTCTGCATTGGGATAATTATAACTATTTCGAAATGCGCAATGTCTTGGATTTTATTAGTATAAATTCAGAGCAACCAATTCAGGATACAATCAATTATATCAAAGCCTGGACTTACTTTTATGAAGCCAAGTGGGGCGAAGGTCTGGCTTTGTTGGATTCGGTCCATTTTATTGACTCAAAATCATTGCAGAAGGAAATTGCCGGTGTTCATAAAATTCCTCAAAAATCGCGCACTCTGGCGCTGGTAATGTCAAATATCATCCCCGGCACCGGGCATTTGTACGCGCACGATTACCAAAATGCCCTTTACTCTTCTCTTTTGGTTGGCGGAACGATGGTTTCGATCATTTCGAATGTCATCGATCGAGCCTATTTTGTTGCCTTGATTAAATATCTATTTATCTATTCCCGTTATAATAATGGAACATTGGTTAACCTCGCCAAAAAAGTAGATAGAGATAATATTGATGCGATTGGTAATTATCTAAAAACTGTCTCGCAGAAATATCCAGCGCCTCTGGAATTGCTGGAGTGTTTGCGATGATATAAAAGCCTTTTAACCACAAAGGATCTAAAGCACGATTAATAAGGTTGAGGCTGAGAGAAGTTATTGGTCATTGGTCATTGGTCATTAGTCATTGGTCATTGGGCATTAGTCATTAGTAAAAAGGCTGAGGCTAAGAAAAAAAGCTATACTGTCACTCTGAGCCTCTTCTCTTCTGCTCTTTTTCCCCAGCCTTGACCTTAACATTGGTTTGTAGTACCGCACTCCACTTAAGTCTCCGATAACGCCTTAAGTCAAATGCATTGACTAACGGCCCACCAGCTCCATTAGTCTTAGAGCATCATAATACATGGTAAAATTATTAAACATAATGTAATTGAGTTCTTGATCACATAGGGCGAGCACTTTTTCCAATTCTTCATCGCTAAAAGTATAATTATAATCTAATCTATTCCCGATGTGTAGTCCGTGTAAACGATAATAGCGGTAATCGCCATAATAACTGGGTTGATATAATGGATCAACGCAATGAATCAGGTTTAATTCCCGACATACTTTTTGGATCGTTTTCTTGTCCCATTTGGGATTGCGGACTTCCAGAATGAATTCGAAATCTTCACTGTCTTTTCTAATCTTCTCGAAAAAATTATACAGGTTCAGCAAATATTTCTCATCTGGAGTAAAACTTGGTGGACATTGGAATAGAATCTTAGTGCAACCCAATTTCAAGGCAAATTCTCGAGTTCTCTCCCAGGCGGTAAAGACCTCATCGGTATCTTTGAACAATCCGTAATTCTCTTTAGCCCCAATTTTTTCTCTCAGTCGGCGATAAGTGAACGAACCAGCCGGATGAGTAATGATTTGCCAGGCTTTAATGACGAACTCGAATTTCGGATTCTGCTTTTCGGCCGCCAGACGCCATTTTTCGGCGGTGACAATTTGAGGCAATTGATAAAAGGTGATGTTAATTTCGATACAATTGAATTCACGGTAATATTGCTCTTTTTCTATCGGAAAGCCGCAACAACCGATTTTGAATTCTTTCATATCTAAAATGTAGTCAAATCCTTACTAAAAAGTGACAAAGAATTTCTAAGTTTGTCGAAAGCCCTTTCCCTGCAAGATCACGATTTTCAAAATCCTCCCCTTAGCCGACAATGAAAATATTGATTTTTCAGGTTAAATATTAGTAACTAATTTAACGAAAATTAATAATTAAACCTTTGTGCCTTCGTGTCTTAGTGGTAAGAAAACTTAGATTACTTCCAGAATTTTTTCTTCGATATTTTTTTTAGGTTGGGCGCCGGTAATCTGAGCCATTATTTTACCATTTTTGAAAATCAGCAGAGTCGGAATACTACGGATGCCGAATTTTTGGGCGATTTGAGGAGCGTGTTCGACATTCACTTTGCCAAATTTCATTTTGCCGTTATACTTTTGCGCCAGTTCCTCAATTACCGGCATCAGTTTCAAACAAGGAGCGCACCAGGTTGCCCAAAAATCAACCAGCACCGGTAAGTTGGATTGCTCGACTTCAGCCTTGAAATTTGATTGAGTGAATTCTACCATAAAACCCCGCTTTTTTACTACTTGATTATCTCAACGTTTCACGCTATAATATATTCTTAACTACTTTTAAACTCAAATCTATTTTTTCCGGAAATTTTTTATCTGGCGCGCACCCATTGCCATATTTCCGGAAACGTAGATCTTTTGCCATATATTAAAATCGCCACTCTGAAAATTTTCCCAGCCGCCAGCATCGCCAGCCAAACACTTACAACCAATATTCCCAACGAAGTCAAGATTTCCCAAAGCGGCGGCATCATTACACCCATTCTTAAAATCATAAAATAGGGTGTGATGATCGGAATGAACGATAAAATTATCGTCGTCAACGACTGAGGATTGGCAATTACGTAGGAAGCCAAAAAAATCGGTACAACCGAGATCAACGAAAAAATCGAAACGGCTTGCTGAGCGTCTTGTTCATTGTCGAAGAGCGAACCGATTGCCGCAAAGATCGCCGCATAAAGCAAATAACCCAAAACAAAATAGACCAGAAATAAGATGACATTTATTGAACTGAATAACTCGAGGCTTTTGAAATTCGAAATCATTATTCCGACGATTAAATAGAGCACCAATTGCGTCAAACCTAACAATCCCAACCCCAAAATTTTCCCGGACATCAGCTCTGTGGGAGACACCGAGGAAAGCAATATCTCGATTAAACGATTAGTGCGTTCGGCGAGTACACTACGCATCAATACTTGGGAAGACATAAAAATGGTGAAGAACAACATTAGCACATAGATTAAGGGAATAATAAACGAGAGGGTCTCGTCGCCCAAAGTCTCTTGGCCGCTGGAAGCGACTTTGATGGTCTGGAATTCGACATTTTTCATCAGATCCTGGATTAAAGCCGGGTCTAAACCGGCTTTAACCAACCGATATTCGGAAATTATTTCATTGATCACCAGATTAAGTTCACTTTGATCTTTGAAGTTGCCGACATTCAAGCTATAATAAAACACGCGGCTGGAATCCAGCACAACTTCTGGAATAACGAGATAAGCACTTATAACTGAAGAATTTAAAAGCTCAGCCGCTTCTCGTTTCATTCTCACAGGATCACCATTTTTTATTACGATGACTTGATATTTCGGAGTTTGATCCGCAAGAGTATATTTATCAGCCAACTTTTGTTCCAATTTCTCCGCAAATTGACCAGTTTCATCTACTACGGCAATCAGGCGCACTTCATGATCGTCTGAGTTTAACACGACTGATGGAATGAACATCGAAGCCACCATAATCAGCGGAATAATAATCGTCGAGATGATAAATCCTTTGGAACGCAGACGAGTTAGGTATTCCCAGCGGGTGATTATCATTATATTTTTCATGAATTTTCCGCCCCCCTCACAAGCTCGATAAAGATTTGCTCCAGAGATGGCTCCTGCAATTCAAAACGAGTTACCTGCACACGTTGCATTACTGAGAGTAATAATTCATTGAGATTACCGGTAAGACGACAGGTAAGTCGGTTGTCAGTGATTTGCATATCAGGCAAATTCAAGTCAGCCAGCGCATCCGCCTTGCCGTCATAATCAATCAAAAGCATTTGTTGACCATATTCTTTCTTAATCTGCCGCAAGTCGCCGTTCAGAATTGGTTTACCTTTATTTATCAAGCAAATCCGGTCGCATAGCTTCTCGACTTGTTCCATTTGGTGAGTCGAAAATATTACGGTCGCACCGCGTCCCTGCAATTCAGCAATAATTTCTTTCAATAGCAGCTGATTTACCGGGTCGAGACCAGCAAAAGGTTCGTCCAGGATAAGAAGTTCCGGTTTATGAATTACCGAAACAATGAATTGGACTTTCTGTTGATTGCCTTTGGAAAGTTCTTGAATGCGGCGATGGCTATAAGCGGAGAGATCGAAACGACGAAGGTATTCGTCAACACTTTGGTTGGCTTCTGCTGATGATAAACCTTTAAGACGGGCAAGATAAACGACAGTTTCCTTCAATTTCATTTTTTGGTACAATCCGCGCTCTTCCGGCAAATAACCAACTTTCAATAAATCAGATTGCTCCAGGTGTTTTCCATTATAAAGAATTTCTCCGGCATCAGGCTGAATGATATTCATTATCATCCGAATAGTGGTAGTTTTCCCGGCACCATTTGGCCCTAATAAACCGAAAATCGAGCCAGTTGGTATATTAAGATCGAGACTATCAACCGCCACCGTTTTATTGAATACTTTCCTAACCTGTTTTAATTGTAACATTCAGCAATCTTCGATTTATTGAATTCAGGTGATTATTTAACGATGAATTTGAAAAACCGCCGTTTCCCGACTTTGGTGATATATTCGCCTTGATTTTGAAAGGAATAATTGATATCGTTAATTTTTTCGTTGTTGATGCGCACACCGCCCTGATGAATTAAGCGCCGAGCTTCACCGTTAGAAGAAACCGCTCCGCATTCGGTTAGTAACTTGACTAAAGGTTTTGGTAAATCCGATGAGGGAATTATTATTTCCTCGATGTCGTCAGGGATTTCTTTCTTGCTGAAAATTTGTTCGAAATTTTGTTCAGCCTGACGGGCGGCGGACTCTGAATGATACATTTTGATAATTGTGCGGGCTAATTGCTTTTTTAGCACCATTGGATTGGTCTGCCCGTCATTTAGGCGGCGCTTTACTTCCTCAAGCCGGGCAAGCGAATAATCCGTCACCAGAGTAAAATATTTAAGAATCAGATTATCGGGAATGGACATAATTTTGCCGTACATCTCGTCCGGTTCATCGTCAATGCCGATATAATTACCGAGACTTTTGCTCATTCGTTGACCACCATCTATGCCTTCCAGCACCGGCAGAGTTAATATAACCTGTGGTTCCTGACCGTATTCGCGTTGAACGTCACGAGCGGTAAGCAGATTGAATTTCTGCTCGGTGGCGCCGAGTTCGACATCGGCTTTGATTGCCACGGAATCGTAGCCTTGCATCAATGGATAGAAGAATTCGTGCAAACTAATCGGATTGCCTTCTTTATAACGTTTGGTAAAATCGTCTCTTTCGAGTATCCGGGCAACGGTAAATTTCGCCGCCAGATTCATAATTTCATCGAATTTCATTTTGGCGAACCATTCGCCGTTGTAATGGATTTCAGTTTTACTTCTATCCAGTATTTTAAAAAATTGATTCTCGTAAGTTTCGGCATTTTTTATCAAAGTTTCATATTGTAATCTTGGTCGTGTTTCGTTCTTGCCACTCGGATCACCAACCAAGCCAGTGTAGTCGCCGATAATAAGAACGATTGTATGTCCCAGTTCTTGGAACTGACGCAATTTCCGGATTCCGACTGTATGCCCAAGGTGAATATCCGGTGCGGTTGGATCGAAGCCCTGCTTGATTCTGAGCGGCTGATTGGTTTTAATTGAGTTCTCGAGCTTTCTGACCATTTCCTCTTCGGAAATTAGTTCCTCGACTCCTCGTCTGATGATTTCCAGTTGTTCTTTAACCGGTGGGAACATGCCTATTTTCCTTTTCTTAAACGTTCAACTTCGCGGCGCGCTTCTTTCTCAGCTAGCGCGTTCCTCTTATCGTACTGTCTTTTGCCTTTGGCTAAACCTATTTCGACTTTAACTTTCCCCTTATCCGTAATAAAAACGCGGAGCGGAATCAGGGTTACGCCTTTATTCTCGACTTCGCGTTGCAGGCGCCGAATTTCATTTCGGTGCAATAGCAGACGGCGATCGCGTTCCGGATTATGATTGTCGTATCCGCCAAAATCGTAGGGAGCAATATGACATTTCAATAAATATAATTCCCGATCAATGATTTTGGCGTAACTGTCTTTGAGATTGATGTGCCCGGCTCTGACCGACTTGACTTCGGTACCTTTGAGTTCGATGCCAGCTTCAATTTTATCCAGGATAAAATAATCGTGGAAGGCTTTCTTATTAGTTGTTATAATTTTGACATCATCTTTTGGCATACGGAAAATTTAATTCTTTTGCCTCAACTTCCAATGTAAAACTTGGAGAACTCAGTCGGAGGTTATAAATTTCGCCGTTATTTGAAGCCCGGGTGGTGGAACTGGTAGACGCGCTAGGTTCAGGACCTAGTCTCCATTAGGAGGTGCGAGTTCAAGTCTCGCCCCGGGCACAAAGATTGAATAATGCGAAATTAGGCTTAATTACTTATATCGGTAACCAACGCTGTTCGGTTTGGAATTATTTCGGTAACTTGACAACGTCTGTCATTCGGTCGGCTGAAAAAAGTGAACTTTCAGCAATTTTTGTTCCGGAGGCAGAGAGATAATACTGGTTATTTCGATTGGAGCAATAGGCGTTATTTTCAGACCAAGCGCCAAAAACTGAGCTTCGATAGCTTTGTAATTTATAATCGAGGAATCGTAACGGAAAGTGCAAAATCCGACGTTTTAATCGAAAATGAACGATTCGATGCCCTCCGTCATTTTCATTAAATCCTGCATGTTTTTACCCGACTGCTCATCCGGTAAACCTTCGACCCGAACTGTCATTAATTTACTGCTGGATGAATATTCCTGTCCAACGAAAAGCACTCCAATGCAAAACAGGATCATCAACGAAATCATCAAAATGCCCAAATTGCGTCGCCTCATACAAATGCTTCCTTTTAGCTACTACCCCAAAAAAAGCGATATAATTTAAGGACTTACTAACTAAAATGAAAGTAATATAATGGCAATTTTAAAAATATTTCTAATCAAAGGACAAGGAATTTGCAGGTTACTTTATCAACAATATTTTTATCGTTTTGGAGTAATTACCAGATTGCATCCTAACCAGATACGTTCCGCTTGAAAGTAGCGAGCCATCAAAAACAACCGAATACATTCCCGCCTGCTTTGAACCTTTTACTAGTGTTGCTACTTCTTTGCCGAGAAGATTATAAACTTTTAATGTCACATGCCCGGCTTTCGGTAATTCATAAGGGATAGTTGTAGTCGGATTAAAGTCTGTTATTCACTGCGTTATAAGTATCATTCGGTTCAGTGAATAGCGTAGTTACTTCGTAGTACGGAGATGGCGCCGAATTGACATCGCCATATTGGTTAAATATTTTACCCTTAATTTTGTACTTCGTACCGTATTTCTCCTGCCATACTACACCGATATAATTATCGACAACATAGCCTTGATTATGAGTCGTAAAGGCAATCGAAGGACACTTGCCGCCGGCAGTGCCATCTAATGGCTGTCCATTATTGCCAAATGTCCAGGTACTGCCACCATCACCGGAATGCTCGAGCCACACGTGACCGGCGCTGGTGTAAACCTGGTGAAGCCAACGGGGATTTCCACCAGCTGAAGTCTGGATTAATTTCCGCTGACTGGTGTTAAATGCCGCGGCATCATTGGAACGATGGATACCCTTCCAGTTTGCCTGCAGGTTTTTATCGCTATCTATTATATTTTCATTGAATTAACTCTAGCTGACAGAGGTCATAATATATTTGCGATGGATAAATAAAAGGCATAATACTAATAATTACATACAAGCTATCTCCATTTGTCGTTGTAAGAGTATCAATTAACTCATAGTAATTCCAAATAGAGTCCTGAATCGTGAAATACTTTCCATTACTTCTATTTTTATTGAAGTTTACGTATCCCTTACCATATCCTTGAGGATCTTTAAATTTTGCCCAAATTGATAATCTATAACGATTGCAACCTAGCGGTGCAGCTATTTTTGTTTCTAAATACATAGGTACTATTCGGTCTCCTCCATAAAGAACAACAGACCAGTTGCCTCCGAACGGTGGAACATCATTGGAAAATCCAACATCGAGAAAATTACTATGTAAAGTCCAACCGTCAATTGATTTATTGCCATTAATTTCAAATGAAGAGTTGGTAATTAAGTTTAATCCTTCTTCGGTAAGCTCTGTCGGACATTCTTTCTCACAACCAGATATAAGAATAACAAGCATAGAATATATTATAATTACCCGTTGTGTGGAATTAAGCGAGGGCATGTTTAATATGGTTTAAGGGTTTATTATTGATAGAATTCAGGAACTGTAGCAAAGTGAAGGCAGTCACTTTCGACAAAATCCTGGTAGCCAAGCCAACAAAGATTTTGGTATAATTTATACGAATCACGAATTGATCTACCAAATTAGAGAACAAGGTTCCCCGGTTGTCTTCGATAATTCTTCAGATTGGAGCGCATGGTTGGCTTTGGAGAGATCAAAACTGGTTATGACCCCATTAAGACTGCAAACCCCATGGAATTTATACCCGAAATAATGGGAGTTTTGAGCCGCGCAATAGCCGTATTCTGGTGCTGTTTCAATAGATTCTTTGATAATTGGTTTAATACGATCGAAGGTTAATTTAAGATTGTGCATTAGTTTATCACCTTGATTATTATTGAATTACAATATAATAATTTAAGGATTTTCAAGCTAATGCACATCTTATTTTTTAGGTTTTTATTCCACACGACGGGTATATAATATTCTTTTGCTGTCATTGAAAAATATGGTTAATGTATTGTCATTGATTTTATAAGATGTTGCATTTTGAAGTGCACTTAGGTATTTCCAATAATTTGATCTGCACCACGCTTCCGTTGAAATAATTAATCCGATGGAAAGAGAATCGTTGCCTCCAATCCAATAAGGGGCATGGTAATTGTTACCGCATAAAGTATCACTTTTACCGTATATAGTACTATCACCAAAAAGCAAAAAATAATCTTCGGTAGGGGCTAATGTTATTATTTCTCCGGTGACACTTTGAAAAGACTGCACTTCCCACCATATATTCTTGAGATTTGCGGGAATGTTCTGATTCGGCGAAGTCGAGTCAGAACATGCTCCTAACGCAAGTAGTAAGGTCATAAGTATATAGTTTATATTGTGCATATTTTCTCCTTTCAAAAAATGTTATATGATACTATCAAAATTGGTTCATCACGGAATTAAACTTGCGCTGACTTACCGGAATATTGTTTGTTTGGAAATCTGAATCTCGAGACAAATCCATTCCTTTCCTACAATCCTTCCCTTCTGAGTTAGAAAAAAAATCATACGGTTTTCCGCTCTTTTGGGTTCATCGAAGACTCTTCTTGCTTCTGGTATAATCTATATGATAGGAGGGTAAAATCAAGAGTTTTTTTGTAAGATTATTTCTCCTGCCAAACTACACCGATATAATTATCGACAACATAGCCTTGATTATGAGTCGTAAAGACAATCGAAGGCATCAACGAATATTTGAAAAATGTTTCGCCAGAAGGTTAAGCATACAGAACAGTTCACCTTTTTACCTCCAGGCTATGGTCAGCATTTATTATTTAGATCTTCATCGTAAGAGAAGCAATTTATTTGTCTTAGAAAAAATACGATTATCTGATTCAGCTATAATTCTACAAAAGTAGATCCCACTTGAAACATTATTTCCAAACTTGTCCTTCGCGTCCCATAAGATTTTGTAATATTTCGCTTCCTGGTTTTCATTAACAAGCGTAATAACCTCTCTACCAAGCAAATCATATATCTTTATAGTTACGTAACTGCGCTCTGGCATACCGTAAATTATATTCGTTATGGGATTGAATGGATTGGGATAGTTTTGCCTCAATGAATATTCTTTTGGTATCTGGCTCATTAAGTATTCAATTCCGGTTGCCCTTGGTGTCGCACTTACTGGTTGTGAGTAAGAGCTTTCATTGAAATCAGTGCTTATGGCAGTGAACATATAGAAGTAGGTAGTGCCATTCTGGACAGTTAGGTCGGTGTAACTACTGTCTGAGATCATCGAGGTGTTCACCAGCGTGGTATCCGAGAAGGTGGTATCGGTGAGGCTCTGGTAGCGATAGAGATTGTAGCCCATCAGGTCTATCATCTCGGGTTTGTGCCAACTCAGGTCAACCCTCCCATTACCTGCTTGGGCAATGAAGCCTTCGGAAGCGGCACCGGCAGCATCCACTACAAAGGCAAACCTGGTATCCTTGGGAATCTCCATACCCTCGCAATCCTGGGCGGTGGTCACCCGCAGCCTATTTATCCCATCGCCGGTCATTAGGTTGAAGGTATAAGTCCCTTGCCAATGAGTACTGTCAATCCAATCACCTTCTACTATATGTTGGGTCCAGGGGTCACATACTCCAAAAGTAACATAGGGCTGTACACTAATATCCATTGGTTTGCTGAAGATGAGGTTGAATGTATCCACCTCACAGCCTATAGGTGAGGGGGGATTTAATTGTACCTGATAGAGAAAACCGGGAGCAGTCACAACAGGAGTAGTTTCAAACGGCTCATAGAAAACCTTCCCCAAACTAAAGTCATCATAATAATCCCAAATCCAGGCGTCAATGGAGTCGGTACTCGAGGTAAACCAATAGTTATTCAAAGAATTAACGTTTTTACTATCGTCCATTTTAATCTCATACTCATCGTTCCCAAAAATATTATTAGAATCCATTCTTCCTTCAAAATTATATCCAAATACTACACCATTACAACTGTTGAACATTATATTATTATTAATAAAATTTACATTTTGAGATAAATAAACACCACCAGCATCGGAAGGAATGTAACTAGAGTAATTGTTGTATATATTATTTTTAAAAATATAGAGATTTCTTCCTGAACCATAAATACCACTCCCTCCACTATAACTTCCTCTATTTCCACGAATTATATTTTGAGTGATTATGGCAGAAGATGTATATACAGCTATTCCACCACCTGACTCAGACATATTATCTTCTATTATATTGTAAGCTATAATTGGAATTCCATTGCAATTGTAAAGGTAAATACCCCCGCCTCTGGAGTTACTATTATTCCGGATTAAGTTATGCTCTACTCGCGAAGTAGAAGAAGATACTAAGGTAATGCCACCACTAGATTCGACACCCGTGCCCTGCACACCATAATTATCGTGTATAAAGTTATACTCTATATAAGGGGAGGCATCACTTATACTAATACCACTGCCAAATTCAATCTCCACATAATTAACAATTGAACCGGATAAATAATTACCATTTGCATCAAATATTGCGTCTCTACTTTTATCAGTGAATCTAATACCGTACCAATCTCCCGGTGCAGGGTTTTGCGCATTGGAAGTAAAGACTATCATACTATCCTCGGTTCCTATCGCCACAAGACAGCCGTCAATCCTCAAATATTTCTCCGGACAAAATTGAATCCTTGTCCCGGGTTCAATAGTCAAGGTTACCCCTTCATCAACAAGCACATTGCCAGTTACAATATATAAATAGTCATTAGTTAAAGTCCTGTCTTCTCTTATTATCCCACTTATCTCAATACCTCTTTGTGTTTTAATAAAAAATGTTCCATTCCATGAATATCCGCCATCACAGGTTATTTCATAATCAAAATATACATCGGTATTATTGGGAGTGCTGGGCTTCACATAGAACAAGAACGGATTGCTTCCATTATTAACATGAGCATAGGCGCTGACGCCACCGCCAAAATTTGCTAAGGAATCCAGTATAGTTACAAAACAGGTATCTTCGTAGGAATGCGGTCGTAATATAGCTTCTACGTTATACGCTTGCGCCCAGGTGTTTTGAATATCAAAAACCATTTCCACCGTTTCTCCTGCGTCAGCTATTCTATCACGGTCATCGCCAGGAAGTGTATCAGTTATCGTATATGAATAAAGTGAAAGCTGGGGTTCTCCGATTTCAATTAGTGCTCTATGCGCGTTAAGTCTATTGTATCCATTAATCGGATCTGTGGTGTAAACCAGCTGCCCATGTATCATTTCGTTTGACCAGTCAGGATACTTAGAGCGTATTAGCGCGGCAGTCCCGGCAACGTATGGAGAAGCCATAGATGTGCCATTCCAGGATGCATAATCGTAGCGATGAGGATGAAATAGTGGAACTGTACTCAAAATGCTAACTCCAGGTGCATACAAATCGGCATTAATACCAAAGTTAGAAAATTCTGCTTTAGTCTCATACCAAACCACCACAACATTTTCACCCTCAGGGACCAATTTATAAACTACATCCGATGCACCAACGCCGATAACAAAACTCCAAGCTGCGGGATAGAATGGTGCACTCGTTCCATTATTACCAGCTGATGCTACTATAACAGCAGTAGTATAAGCATTTTCCAGTGCATCTCTCAATAGATAAGATTCTGCATAGCCACCAAGGCTTAAGTTAATTATCTTTGCTCCATTGTTTGCCGCATAGGTAACGCCATTGGCCACATCTGAATAAGAGCCAGTGCCGTTACTCTGCATTACCTTAACAGGCAAAATCTTACAGTTCCACGCTACCCCTGCTATTCCTATGCTGTTGTCAGTTGTAGCGGCAGCAATACCCGCTACATGAGACCCGTGCCCATTATCATCCATCGCATCATTGTCATTATTTACAAAGTCATATCCAGTACTTACTACTTTATCCACCAGATCGGGATGTCCCCAATCCACGCCAGTGTCTATAATTCCTATAATTACGGATGTATCCCCTTTTTCCACCTCCCAGGCTTCCGGAGCATCAATATCCGCATCTTCCAGATGATATTGACCGGTATTATGTAATCCCCACTGCTGATCAAAATAGGGATCGTTTGGTTCAACGCAGATTTGGGCGATATAATTCGGTTCAGCATATTCGATGTTATTGTCATTGGCGTATTCTTTTGAGATTTCAACTGGATCAATCTCAGCCTTATATTTCAATTTATAAATTTTATCGAGGTTCTGAACTTCATGAACTTTTCCCTGGTGATCTTTAAAGAGCGGCTTCGTCAAATGCGGTTTGGCATCTTTGAACACCTTTTCCATTTCCTCAACTTGGTATTTTTGATTTAGCTGATCAACAGCGGTAATTCCGGTCTGCTGAACACCTTTGGCAAGCGATCGGCGTATCTGGGTTTCATCTTTGAATTTTACCAGTATCTCACCCTTTACATATTCAGGATTATTTGGGTCTTGTTTAGGTGGTACAATCCCACCTGAGAAGGCTAATTCAGCCAAAAAAATAACAATCCAGAGACAACTAAAAATTCTTTTGCTCATAGTTACCTCCTGAGTTATTGAGCAACTTTGAGTCAAGTCCTTACAAAGCCTTTCAACTTTAGTGTAAACTTATACAAAGGACTTGACTCAAGTTGTTTTGTGGTATTTTGTCCAAAACGATCCATAACTCTCCTAAAGAGTTATTTTTAAAAGTAAATATATAATATTTAAATCGAAATGTCAATGGAAAAGCTTCATTTCACTGTCTGATCTAGGGACATGGTATCCACTTTTGGTGATAATGTTCAGATAATGATCAGTGATGATAGGTGGGAAGATGCCGATGGTTTCAGGATTAATATTTGGCGGATTATATTCATTTAGTATTTCGATTGGGGTTTTCATATACTTATAGCGAAACTTACGCTGGTAGTTGAAATAAACGCAATAGGTAAATGCTTTGCTAAGCAATTCGCCGATGTTGTGGTAATCTTCCATATCATAGAACTCGTCTTCAATTAGCCGGTGAGCGGCTTCGACGTCGCTGTTATAGGTTTTACGGCCAACTGGGATTTGAATCGATTCGGAATTTAATGCTCCAACGATTTTCTCATAGAGGGTCTGTTTATTTCTCTGGTTCCAGGGGCCAATAAACTCTGAGCCGTTATCACTCTGCCAGACTGTTTGATTTAAGTCAACACCACAACTAAGCAAATGACAGCCCAGCAGGTAGGTAAAGATGGCTACATTGGTAGTTGTTTTCTCGTAAGCATATCCTATATAAATTAGCCCGGTGCGAACATCTCGGGCTGTAATCTGGTATTTGGGATAATTATGCCATAGGTAGGGATAATAGCGCGGAATATCGCTTAATTCTTTTAGGTCAATTTGAATCTTCTCAAAAAGCCTCATCTTGGATTTAACATTTCTTAAATCCCTCTTGACCTGGCTCTTGCGCTTACGCTGACGGATCAAACCGGCATTCTTTATGACTCGGTGAATGGTAGCCGGACTGGAGCGAATACCATGCTCGGCTTTAATCCTGATAGGTCCTAAATACGGTTGGCGATTACGGATAGCTAGAATCTGCTGCTCCTCTTGAACAGTGATTTTAAAGGGACTATGATGAGGGCGGCGACTGTGATCTACCAGTCCCAATGTCCCCTCGCTTTGATAACGCTTTAGCCATTTGCGAACTGTTTTTCTGGTGGTACCAAATTGATTAGCGGCTTTGCTTACTCCATTATCCAGCGCGTAATGAACCATCTTAAAACGAATATCGTAACTATTTTTCATTTCCTTGTAGGCTTCATAATAGTTAATTTCAATCATCAGGGCTTTCTCCTTGTTTTAACCAGGTATTTTACAACTGCTAAAATACCAGAGAAAGCCCTTTATTATAAGTCGTTCAAAGGCTTGTTTCGCTACGCTCAACAAGCCTTTGAATTTCAAAAAACTGCTCTGCATTAATCCTATTTATTTCTAAAAGGTAGATACTATGTCTTGATACTATACATATTTGATACAATATCAATTATTTTAATCTGCTGAAATCTCTATAAAAATCATTTATTCAGGATCCGCAATTTTTCCGCTTCTACTCTGCCTTTTTCTTCATTGACGAAACAGAGTAAAATTGCCCCAACCAGAAATAATATTCCAATCGAACCAATTCCAATCCGTGAAGCCAAATCAGCCGAAAATCCGGCGCGGCGAGCCAATAGACCCACAGTTGCGATTAGAAACGGCCCGAAAATCACCGAGAACTTACCAATCATATTGAAAAAACCATAGAATTCGGCGCTCTGCTCTTTGGGTATCAACCGTAAATAAAACGAACGACTAAGAGCCTGAATACCACCCTGAACACATCCGATTACAATTGCCAGAATATAAAATTCTTTCACATCTTTCATTAAAACGCTATAGGCCGTTACTCCCAGATAGACGGCAATTGTCGCAAAAATTACTTTCTTGGGATTCCATTTTTCAGCCAATTTACCAAACACCAGCGCCGCCGGAAAACCAACAAACTGAACAATCAACAAAGCCACAATTAATGAACTCGACGGAAATCCAATTGACAATCCATAATCTACCGCCATTCGGATAATCGTATCAACGCCGTCAATATATAACCAGTAGGCTACTAAAAAAATCATCACGACTTTGAGATGGCGCACTTGCTGGAAGGTTTGGCTCAGTTGCTTAAATCCCTGACGGATGTACGTAGAACGTCTATTCGGTCTCGGCTCCCGGCGTTTTTCTTTGACATAAAGAATTAGCGGAATAGTGAAAATTCCCCACCAGAGCCCTACCGATAAAAAACTCACCCGAATCGGCAGATTTTCTTGGGCTGGAGTAAGATAATCGGTGGTAATCGTAATCCGCCCACAGTGATTGGAAAGTCCCTCCACTCCCTCAATCCGCTGATCGCGAAATGATTGATAAGTAATCGGATTTCTAATGATAATTACAGCGGAATCCTCCGGACTCAATTTTTGGTTCAGATTACCAATCAAATATTCATTCTTACCTGGCTTTTTAGCGACGATCTCGCCAGATTTAAATTGACTGAAACTAATCGCAGACACTATCAAGTCCTGATCAATGTCAGGTGGAACAGGCACACTGATCCAGACTGAATCATCAGAATGATAATCAACTATCGTGATGGGTAATTTAATTTCACTGGTGACAACTGCTTTACCGATTGAATGTTTCTTGGGAATCGAAAAATCCTTGCCTGGTTCGATCTGGATAACCGTGGCATTTTGGCTGAGAGCTTGATAGACTTTTGCCTGTTGCTCGACCGGAAACCCAAAAGTCGCCGGACTAAGATACCACAAAACATTAATGAGAAATAATAATCCACCTCCCAGATAACCCAGCGCATAGCCTTTGGCAGACACATAATCAATTTTATGAGACGGGGCAACCTCCGGCAATAAACTATCGTAAAAGGTATTTGCACCGGCAAAACCCAGCGACCCAGCCACATAGAAAATAACCGCCCACAACCATTGCCCATAGTCAACCATAAAAAGACAGGTCGTCGTCAGAACACCCAAATAAGCGAAAAATATCAAAAAGCGTTTCTTCGATGAACTCTGATCGGCAATTGCGCCCAGAATTGGCGATATTAGAGCTACAATTAGCGAACCAATCGAGTTAGCGTATCCTAACATTGCGGTACTGACATTCACATCCGTACCGGCACTCCAATAACTTTTGAAAAACACCGGGAAGAACCCAGCCATTACCGTCGTGGCAAAAGCCGAATTAGCCCAATCATACATTGCCCAGGCAAAAACTTGCTTGTCTTTAATTAATAACACTGTTACTCATTATTATATTTTAATTTATTGCTATTCATTGCGATTCAATTGCTAATTTTGTGTCGTAATTTTCTCAACCTTAACCTTTTTACTAATGACCAATGACTAATGACCATTCTCCGCTTTCGTCCCTTTCAGAATAAAAATCCTATATCAATATACAGCTGGCTACCAGCCTCTTCATTGAAAGCCATTTCAGCATAGACAATGAAATTTTCATTCCAACCGATATGAACTCCGCCGCCTTTCCCAGTATGCAAATTGGTAAAACCACCTTTTAAATCATTTTCATGCCAGACCCGCCCGAAATCGAAAAAAGCGTTTGCCGCTAGGTAAAAATCCTGACCGGCGAACTGAAATTCGTAAAAACGGTAGCGCAATTCCATATTCATAATAAATTTGGCTGAGCCAACATAGCGGTTTTTATAAGCGCCGCGAATCGAACGATAACCACCAACGCCTTCATCAATGCGGAATGAACCACCTAATGGATAATACAACAGAAGAGGCGCCTCGCCAAATATATTCTCAACTATAATTCGATTTGCATATACCAGATTCTTACGAAGTGTAAAATAACGGCGATCAGTCAGCGTTAATCTTAAAAAATCATTATCACTACCAATTAGACCGGTGTACCATTCGCCCACAATATCCGTCCAGACACCGCGATTCGGCGCCGGTTCATTATCCCGCGAATCGTAAACCAACCCGAATTTAAGGTAATCGTTAAACGACTTATCAGTATCGCGTTTTTTAAGGATTCCAGCGTTAAGGTCTTCTTCAAATTTGGTGGCAATTCCGCCGTTGTCATCTGCGCCACAACCTAGCTGGTAAAAGCCCAGTCCACCCAATACTGAAATGAGCGGCCGCCCATCCTCCCGATATTTCAAAGCTTTCAAAATATTAGTATAAAAAATGATTTGCTCGGAATTAAAAGTATAGTAATGCTTGCCGTGCAAGGAATCAAGACTATTGCCATCCTCATCAACTTCGATATAACTGGGATCGAATTTCGAATCGTTGCCCAATCCATAATAGGGCTGGAATTTTTCTTTTTTATAACGGGTTCGGACGCTTATTCTGAAACCATTACCCAAAATATAGGGTGAATCAAAAAAGATGGTGTGGTCCTGTTTTCCACCGGTCGTGAAGAAAATTTGGTTATCAATTTTAAAATAGTAAGGCGAATAGCCACCTTTGGCATAATTGAAAATATCAAAGATCATTCCGTAACCAAATCCCTCATCGGCGTTGTAATTGATAGCCGGAACGCCACCCCAACCCCAACCGGTGCGTTCCTTAGCCATTGTCCCTTCGATGGAAATTAGCGATATTAGTGCTACTATTAATAATAAGTCTCTCTTCATTTTAACCTCAAAATATAAATAGGAGAAGCCGTAACGACTTCTCCTATTTATCATTTAATCCTGGCATAATTTTACAGCTTTACCTGAACGCCGAAAGCTACGAGATAATTAGTCTGATTGTACTTTTCAATTCCGCTGGCATTCTCAGCCTCAATATAGAAGGCATCCAGTGCACCGACGTTGAGCTTTACTTTCGGTGAAATTTGATACTCAACGCCACCGCCAATTGTAAACGCATCGAGATTGAAGTCCATATCGGACTGCGATTCCGGTTTTGCACCCATCATACTATATTGTCCACCGAGACTGACTTTCAATTTTTCGGTTAAAGCATATTCAGCACCCAACCCGAATTCCGTCGTATTGTCGAAGTTTTTCTCATCGCCATCCCAGTCAACGGCGCCGTTATTGTAATAATTAAAATCCATCATTAGTTTAATCTTTCCCATATTATAAGATACGCCAACGGCTAGCTGAGAAGGTATATCGGCTCCATATTTAGCGCTATCAGGGAAGAGACCGGTATCGTCTTTCTTCGTATCATTTTCCAGTTCCATCTTAGTGATGGTCTCATAACGAATACCGATATTCAAGTTTTCATTCGGGCTGATATTAATTCCAAAAATTCCCGCAACGCCTGAACCACTCTGAGCGGCGTCAACTTCCTTATCAGCAGTTTGAGCATCTAAATTGGTACCGTATGAAGTCATGGTGCCAGCAACTGTTGTATAAGCATTTTGAACTTGAGCCACAGTATAACCAGTTGGATTGATACCTGCGGCTATTAATCCACTTTCTAATTGCGCAACCTGTTCTTCTGTTAAATATCCTGCTGCCTTAGCATCTTGTAAAGTAATATTTGGCGCTGCAGCAACTAAAGTTGATAAACTATTTGCCGCGCCAGTCGCAGCTGTTGCAACCCCAAAAAAGTAGGTTGAAGGTTTTTCCCAATTACCGGATCGTAAAACCTGAATATTCTTCAAATATCCGGTGTAGCTATTACTTGCCATAACGTAGCGCGCTCCCCCAAATACCGAAAATATCTCATTAATTTTATATGAAACACCGCCTTGCACACCGTAGTAGATCGAAGAACCTTCAAAACTTACATCCAGTTTATAATCAGTAACGCCCACGCCTGCTAAGGCAGTTTTCAGTGCCGAAACCGGAACTTCAAAGGAAGGCAAACCCTTCTCAAATTTGGCACTGCCGCCGCCCCCGATCGGCATAAAGCCTCCGGAAAGTACAAGTTTATCCATTTTATAAGCAACGTAAGCCGAGGGAAAAACCGGCGCAAATACTTTGCCGACGAACTCATGATTGTTCAACGTCGGGGTGTCATTAGTCACCGTCTTGGTTTGCCAGATCGTCTGATTGCTGACATCCAGAAACAAACCGTCCTCGAATAATTTAGTCAATCCAGCCGGATTGTAGTAAACCGCATCCACATCGGTGGAAGCGTTACGGTTCAAAGTCCGCACCCAAGCCGCGCTTTGGTTAGTGTTCGTAACCAAGCCACCAGCTAAAACAGTTCCGCTCACCAGCAGAACTACACATAACAAAACACGCCTGATTTTCATGTTTTTCTCCTTTATTTTTACTCGTTATTAGAGTTATGATGAAGAATTTTCGTTTTTATTTTTTCCCCTTCGGCTACCCTACAGTCCTGCTTTACCGGTATTTAAAATAACCACTCAATCTATAATTAACCACTAACCTCGGCGTAAATATATCGAAAAGAAAAGGAAAACAAAATTAATTTTTTTGAACCGGATACAGGCAATATTTCAATCGTAATTTTTGAAATCGGCTGGCTTTCGCCTCCCAGTCAGCTAACATCGGATTCAAGTCAGCGCCAATATTGACCCAGGTTCGAAAATCAGCATTGCCGAAATAAGCATCGGCCTCTGTGGTTTTTTTCCATTTAAAATGTTTTGGGTAAAGTTTGGATATCACTGAAATTAAAGTCGCGCTAAATTTATAAGCATCAAACTTGTTAAGGTCACTAACTTTTAAGTTTATTCCCAAACATTCTGTATCCAGATATAAAGGCATTTCAGACGCATAAAGTTCGCGACGTGGAATAAACTTGACCTGGCTTATTTCCACTCCCGCAAGATCATATTTCGCCAGAGCGTTTACTAATTCATTAGCCGACATCCAAGGCGCTCCGACGACGTGAAAAGGGTGAGGCGTTCCAGTCCCCACACTAATATTGGTAAATTGGAAAAAATACAATCCGGCATAGAGAACAGCAGTCTCTTCATCTTGCACCGATTCATCCGCAAATGACCATTTCAGTCCGGTTTGTTGCCAGGGCATATCGCGATAATAATTTGCCATTTTAATTACGGTAAGTTGAGATTTATCCCCGTCATTAAGCCAGTTTTCCTCATTCATTAGCAAAGCTAATTCGCCCAAAGTCATACCGTGTCGAGCAGGTAAAGAAAAGTCAGCCGCAAACTGACTCTGAATTGACATTGGACCACCTATTTCAACTCCGCGTAAAGGATTGGGTCTATCAAGCACGATAATAGGAATTTTTTGCTTAGCGCTGAACTTTAAAGCCTCAATCAAAACTCTGAGCGCCTCTGATTCCCGCAATCCGAAATCCTGCAAATCGAGCACAATCATCTCGGCGCCATTTAACATATTTGCACTAAGTTGGTCTCTCTCACTATTTAAAATATAATATTTGGTAATTCCATAAAGCTGACTCTGACTTAATCGGAATCCTGAGCCGGTCAGTAACGAGCGGTCATCCAAAACCTGTACGCACGACCGACAGCGCGTTCCCAATCTTATATTGACAATGTCAAAAATATACTGATTTCCCTGAGCAAAACTATTGCGATCGGCAATGACCATAAATTTATAATTATCGAGAGCGTGAAAATTATCATCAATTAACAAATCCAAGCCGATTTTAAAGTCCTGCGTTTCTTCATCAACCGGCAAAGTAATTACCGTAGAATGCCGTAATTTGGCAGTTTGACCGTTTATTTCGCTAAAGACTAAAAGTAATAATATTAATTCGCCGAAAAATGACCGACGTTTATCCCAAATTATTTTCATAAGCCTGCTAATTCTCGATCTTTTTCTTTCCAAAATCCGGGTCAATTTTTACCAGACTGGCGACTAAAAAACTGGGAATCGTACAAAACATTATATAGACAAAGAAAGTTCTATATCCCATCAAATCCTGCAATTTGCCGCTGATCATTCCCGGCAGCATCATTCCCAGCGCCATAAAAGCCGTTCCAATCGCATAATGCGACGTCTTATATTCACCTTCCGCCAAATACAACATAAAGAGCATATAGCCGGTAAAACCGAAACCGTAACCGAATTGTTCAATGGCAACACAAATTGTAACTATCATAAAATTATCCGGCTGAACATATGATAAGTAAACATAGACTAAATCGGGAATATTAATAGCCAGCGCCATCCATAACACCCATCTTTTCAGCCCGTTGCGAGCGGCAACTATTCCACCGAGAATGCCTCCGATTGTCAGACAAATTATTCCGACGGTTCCATACACAAATCCAACCTGCGTCGTTGTCAATGCTAATCCGCCAGCCTCTTGGCTATCCAGTAGAAAAGGCGAAGCCATTTTTACCAATTGCGATTCTGCCAGACGATAAAATAACAGGAAAGATAAAGCCGAAACAATGCCTTTTTTCTGGAAAAAACTGGAAAAAACCTTAAGCCAGCTGGATTTGAGTTCCTGGCTTTTTACCCTGACCGTCTCCAATCCGGTCGGCAACATTAGTTTGTGATACAAACAAATGAGCAGGAAAAATACGCCTAAAATTCCGAACGATACCGCCCAGCTGAAAGGAATATCACCGGCGGTAGCTTCAAATTGCGACACTACCGGTTCTCGCAGACGGTGATCAACCTTCAAAGTCACCTTGACCGGCTTATTCCAATTCTCAGCCGTAAATTCCAGGCGACCAGCTGATGTCAACCAGATGTCCTTACTACCTTTCTTGCGGCCGAAATTTACTACCACAGTTTCCTCTTTTTTGGGGGGGGCTGACAGACAGATAAAAACATTAGCGGAATCACCATCGGGCTCGGCTGGATTATAAATCGGCACCTTTACTTCCGCCGGAATGATGACTATATTAGGTTGCTCAGATGCCTTGATCGCTGGCAAATTATTTTCATCCAGCACTTGCATAATTTCATTCGGCGGAACAGCCATAGCCGTAATACTAACAGGCTTTAGCCCGGTTTTACTCATAATATAACCAGTTAGCATCACGATTAAGCCTTGCCCGACGATCATTGCCATCCGGTAAAACGTACTGCGAATCCCGACGAACCAGGTCTGCTGGTGCGCATCCAAGCCGATCATATAAAATCCATCAGCGGCGATATCGTGAGTCGCCGAGGCTAAAGCAATTATCCATAAAACGATTAACGTCAAAGCGAACCAGAGCGGTAATCGGACAACTAGCGCTACCCCGATAAAACAACATCCGAGTATAAATTGCGTTATTAATACCCAATTGCGTTTGGTAGAAATTACATCTACAAATGGACTCCAGATTGGTTTGATTACCCAGGGCAAATACAAAACACTGGTCCAAAACGCCAAAGCCGCATTAGAAACTCCCATCGTTTTGTACATAATTACCGAAACCGTCATCGCTATGACGTAGGGGATGCCTTCGGCAAAATAAAGGCTTGGTACCCAAAGCCAGGGTGAACGATTTTTCACAGTCGCCGGTTCACTTGCCATTACTTTTCTCCTGAGTAATTCAATATGCTTGGTGGAGTTTAACACCCGGATAATAATGTTCTAATATTTCCAAGGTTGAATAGCCTTTCAGAGCCATCCCGAGAGCCCCAATCTGGCAGTAGCCAACTCCGTGTCCCCACCCAGCTCCTTTCAGAACGAAAGCTACCGGGACATTTTCAGATCCTTCCTCCACATCAACTACAAAAGCCGAACTGTAAAGGAAAAGTTCATGAAATGCTTCACGAATGGCATATTGATCATTAATCACGATTTGCTTGTCAACATTGGCTTTATCCCGATAATTAATAGCAAGGCTGGTCAATCGTCCGGACTTGCCCCGTTTTAATGGTTCGATGCTCTTGATCGCGGCCGCGTCCAGATTCAATTTCAGATTGAATAACGCCGTGATTTCTTTCTGCGTCATCCGAAAATGCCAGCGAAAATAATGACCTTCTTTATCCACATTGCCAAGATACTTTTTCAACTCTTTTTCCGGTACGATGGATGGGCTACAGAAAGCCAACGGCGGGTTTTCGATCCAATTGCGGACTTTCGCCTCTGTATCGAGTGGCAAAGCCGGATGTTGGCAATCAGGCGGAATATCAAGCACTGAATCCAAATACGGCACAGCTGACCCGTTCCACACATTTTCAAAAGATTCTGTAACTCCGCCGCAGTTCTTGTGATAGCGGGTATCACAGATTTTTTCACCGTATATTAAGACCTGACCGGTGGTTTCAAGCGCACCTTTAATCGAATGCTCCGAAAGAAACGTCGTCCCCTGATAACGCTGACAGCAATCGTCATTGCAAACGTCCATTCCAAGATTGCGGTGTTTCATTTCCACGTTCGCCAGCAACCAACTGCGGGCGATGATTGTCTGCGATTTGATAACGGATAATGGACAAGCCGCTCCCATCTCGGAAGTTGCTACACACATTAAATATTGCTCAAGCGGCAATACATTTATCATAATTAGATTGTCATTCATCCGACTTATTTCGATTGAGCCGGGCAGATAAACATCAATATATTTTTCCCAATGAAAACCACGTCCGGCAACCACATTCTTGACTTTAATTCCGGCTTTGTTCGCAATCCGAATTTCACCGCCTCTCGGAATGATTTTCCAACTCGGTTGAGAATTTTGTAGCACTCCATTAATCTGAATTCCGATTTGGTTTGCAGCTAAAATAAATTCAATCTGTTCGCCGCCTTTCAAAATCTGCCGCGGGCCGCTCTCCGGAATTAATTCATAAACTGGAGATTGTGGAATCACGAGCGCAATCCTTTGACATTTATCAATTGGCAGGAAAATTCCTACCCGCAGGATTGGCTCTTCGGTCGGAATCACATTCGGTTCAAGCATAACTTTCTCTCCTTCCAGGTTAAATAAGCGTCAATAGCCGCACCCAGCGCTGGCGCTTCTCGCAGAGGGGAAATTTGAATTCGCGCCAGGTTTAAATGCTTTTGCGGACAATAATGTTCTTTGGCTACCTCGTCGAGGACCGAAGAATTGATAATTAATTGAGTCAATTCATTGACAAACGGCAACCAGAGCACCTCATCACCTTGGGCTTCGCACAATAATTCACCCAATCGCTGTCCGATGACCAGATTGTCAAATAACGCCTTTTTATAATTATTTTCAGTTTGGGGTCGTGGACGATCGGGATTGACAAAGTCAAATATTCCCTGCCAACCGGCATATATCGAGGTAATTCGCTCGTAGAAAAGAAGCGCCAGAAAATGAGCAACTTTTTGCATCGTAATAGCCGCCGCTTTCTCGCCTTCCAAAGCCCGTCGGCGAATTTGGGGCGGAAAGATACCGTTCCGGGTTAATTCCTCTGGCGACTTTCCGATTAGCTCGCCATAAATCGATTGTATTCCGCTCGAAGAAACGTATTTTTCCACGGAATAGCCATCCGGACACTTCATTTCCCAGGTTTTAACAAACCAACCTTTGGTTTCGTCAAGCGGAATGACTTTCCCGTCGAGTTTCAGAGCATCCGCCGCACCGGTTCCCCCACCAAGGTAATAAGAATTGCGAACATTCCGAAACGAACCTTCACCGGCATATTCTTCGCCGATTCCACAATAATAAGCGTCACTGCCGATCTGATTGATCGGTTGAACTAGCTCTATTCCAGCTAAGGTTATTTCATTTTCGAGTCGAACCGCATAATTGGTAATGCGCGGGCCATTTTTCAGGACGGCGATGCCGCGGCCGTCTCTGGTTTTGATACCTGGCATGCCAATTCCAATAAGCACCCGATTGGTGCCACTCCGTTTGGTAATTTGTTCAATACACCAGGAAGCGGCTTTGATATAACAACTCGATTGAACGAGTTCTGCGTTCGTCGGCACGATTTTTCCTGCTTCCCACTCGGCAATTTGCCGATTTAAGTCAACCGGCTGGAAATTATGGATATAGCCGGGGATTTCATTATAGGACTTTGTCGCGTGGAAATTGCCAAGTGCAAAAGCGGTTCCGTGATTTGCGGTTTTCACTGACCAGCCGCTGACTTTAGTTGCACCGCCGTCAATTCCAATTAACAAAAATTCATCATCTGCTATGTCTTTCTTACAATTAGCCAATTTTAAAGTGACTTTTCCAAATTACGATTAGTGATTTCATTTATTTTTTTCCGTCGGTGAACGGCTTTCAAACGCATATAGTCTTTGGCTTCGTCGTTACGATCAATAGTATTTTGGTCAATGCTATGATCGGTTCCACCGGTATGCCGCACAACTTCATAAATCGGTTGCCAGACTCGTCCGATGCGATATTGCTCACTGATTTTTAACACCAGGTCATAATCTTCGCCATAATTGCAAGCAAACGGTTCGTCGTTCATCCCGAAATAACCCATTTCCCGGATAATTTTTATCGGAATCGCACGCGGAGCTCCGGCACCATTGATACGCAAGAGATTATTACGTCCGTTGGCATCCGTCCACTCTTCGTGTTTGACAATCGGAATTTCTTCCATTCGGACGAGTTCACCACTTGGTTTCTTTTCCCAGACTTCGTACGAACCGATAACCATTCCGATTCTTTCATCAGAATTGAAGACAGCTACAATTTTCTCAATCGCATCTGATTTTAAACGATCATCAGAATCAAGCTGGACATAGTAGCGACCGCGGGCAATTTTTAAACCAAGATTCAACGATAGTCCAATATTGTTAATATCCGCTACGATCAGTCTAACCGGCGGTTGCTGAGCATCATAACGGTCTCCACCCGCCATATAACGCCGGACTTCAGTAACCGTCGGATCAAGAGGACCTCCATTTACAACGACGATAATTTCAAGGTCTTTGATGCTCTGGCTGAAGACCGAATTCAGCGCAGTACCGATAAATTCCGGCCGATGATAAACCGGAATTATTACCGAGGCCAGGCAATCGTACTTTTCGTTTAGATCCGGCCGCAGGTGATAACCTTGATCAGGCGCGAGATAAGCTCCGATTCTCTTCAAATGATTAGTTAAAACTACTTCGGCTTCCAGCTGGGCTTCTTTGTTCACCAACAAATAATCAAAGACATTATGTTTAACTCCGCCGGATACCACTCGATAAAGCGAGCCGTCTATTTTGTTGGCAATGTGAACCAATTTATATTTTTCCGATAACTTTAGACGAATGTCATATAAGGCGTTGTATTTCAATGACTGATCAAAACCGCCAACTGCTTCCAAAGCCGCCTTACTGAACAGGAACACCTTGCCATAATCCTGATTATCACGTAAACGACCGGAATGATGTTTCAGAAGTCGGATTTCCTGAATTTTTCCATTATTAACTAAATCATAGTCGCCGTATAACATTCCCAGATCAGGATATTTTTCTGCCAGCAAGAAGGATACATCAAGCAAGGAATGTTTCAAAATGACTTCGGCAACCGAATTATCAATGAACAAAAGATATTTGCCCTTAGCTGTTTCCATCACCCTGTTCAATGTTCGGCTAAGATTACCTGCCTCCCGAATTATCTCCAATGGAAGTGAGCAACAATCAAATTCAGGAACCGGCTGATCCGCCTGACATAAAACCAGAACTTCAAGCGGCAAACAGGATTGATTAAAAACCGAAGTCAAAGTTCGAGCAAACTGGTCTGCCATCTCGGGAATGTAATGTAAAATGACACTAACTGCGCTAATGGTATTAGTTGATTTCATAAGCAATAATTGAAACGTTTTGGAATTCCAAAAAATCTTGCCATCTATCTGGTAAAACTACTGATAAACTAATTTTCACGAACATAAAACTAATAAATTCCCTTTCAAATAACTAAACATTTTAGTGACGGCTGGCAATTTCCACAATTAAAAACGCCCAATTACCAGAGGTTACTTGACTTTTCCCGATAGAATCGGACAACCAATTATTTCAATATCGGTCTAATCGCTTGGTATTATTTAGAGATTTGAAAATGAACAAAATAGACGGCAACTCTTCGAAATATGAAAACCACAAACATTTAAAATTTTGAAAATAATGAGGACTCAAATGAACAAAACGATCAAAATTAGTCTCCTTCTCCTTTTAATTGTCGGTTTATTGTTTTCTGCTTATCGGCTGGGAAGCAAAAAAGACAACACTACGATTCTCTCGGTCTCAACTACGGTTCAGGACTTCAATTCAGTGTTAGCTAATAGCTTGGAACAATTAGAAAAAACCGCTAATGAGGCTGAGTTCGGCAAGATCATCCTAAATGTGGACGATACCGCTATTATCGTAACGGTTAAAATGAAAGATTTGCGCAAACTGACTCGTACCGAAATTCCATTTGACCAATTTATCCGCACCTATTTGAAGTTTTCCTAAGATTTCCTCACCTGCAGTAAGCAAGCGCAGAAACCCAAATTTTCTGCGCTTTTTTTTACCTAAAAATATAAGGTCAAATTAACAGCATAATCGGTAATTTTAAATTGGTAAATATAACGGAATATTTAGGTGCAATAACTAATTAAATTCAAAAAGAAAATGTCTCTCAAGCAAAAAAAGTTATACCAAATAGCTTAATGACTTTTAGCATATTCAGGTTACTTAATCAGAATATCCTGAATCGCTTGATCGAGTTGATTCTTGGGTAAAGCACCAACCAGCATCTGCGGTTTGCCGTTTTTTGGGATAAATAACAATGACGGAATACTCCGAATACTGAAATATTCAGCCAGTTCGCCCTCTTCATCGGTATTGACTTTATAGATATTAACCTTCCCGGCGTATTTTTTACTCAGCTCCTCGAGAACCGGCGCCACCATTTTACAAGGATAACACCAATCGGCATAAAAGTCAATCACACTGGGTAATTCACCTTTATATTTCCAGGTACTTTCATTTTCAAAATCGAAAATTTCCTTTAAAAACCTGGCTTTAGTCAATTTTTCACTCATTGCTTCTCCATTTTTTACTTTAATATCTGATTCTAAAGCCCCAAATCGGTTACAATTTTTTAATAAAATAGTTCTCATTAAACAAATTGAAAATTTTATTGCTTTACTTTACTATATAAAGGTAGTATATTTTTTTATGTTATTTGGCTCAATTATATTTTAATTAAAATAACAGATTGGTTTTATGCTAAAGACTGATAAGAAACAGCTGGATAAATTACTTGAGCTTCAGGGCGAAGTCAAAGGGGTGGTATTTCAGACTGACGGTAAATATGTCTTGCAAAAAGAAGGCGAGGAAGGATTAAAAAAATTAGAAAAAAGGGTCAAAGAATTAGGTTATCCTATTGACTATAGGAAAAAAGGTGAAGCCTTAGATCTGTCTCCCATCGGCTTAAGAGTCATTTCCCTTCTGATTATTCAAGACACTTTTAACTGGCAAGATTCGGAAATAAGAAATATGGGGTATGCGGCGCCGGGATTTTCATTTGTTGTAAAACTATTTATGCACTTTTTTATTTCATTAAAAAAATCAGCTAACGAATACCCATCATATTGGACATTGCATTATACCATCGGCAACCTTGAGGTGATAAGCCTTGATGAAAAATCCAAAGATGTGACAATTCACCTTAATGATTTTAAGGTTCATCCAATTATGTGCCTATATCTTGAGGGATACTTTGAAAGGATTTATGAATTCGCGGTTGGAAAAGGGAAAGGTAACTGCACCGAGACTAAATGTATGTTTGAAGGCGATCCTTATCATGAATATGTTTTTAAAATGAAAAGGCAATAAAATATGGTATTAACTGCAGAGACTCGAGAATTAGAGAAATATATAGAAGACATCTGGCAATTTTTACCTATACCGGTTTGCTATATAAATGCGGTTCATCTAATTATAGCCGTCGGTGCTAATTTTGAAAAATTCTCGGGGTATGATTCAGAAGAACTTGTCGGGATGGAGCTCGAAACCTTATTTGCCGATCAACAAGAAATTAAGAAAATAGAAGAAGAAATATTAAACTCAGGCTTTGTTTCTAATAGAGTAATAACTTTCATTACCAAAGAAAAAAATGAAGTTCCGGTTCTTCTCTCCGCCACCGCCAGAAAAGATGAAGAAGACAATATTTTCGGCTATTTTATGTCAATGCTGGATATCACCAAGCGCAGGCAATACGAACAGGCTTTAAAAGAAAGTGAACGACGATTTTCCGCTTTTATGGAAACACTCCCCCATACGGCTTTTATCAAAACCGGCGATCACAAATATCTTTATATCAACAATGCAATGAAGAAACGCTTTGGAATTGAAGAGTGGGTTGGTAAAACTACTTTTGATCTTTTCCCAAAGGAAATAGCTGAAAAGTTGGTTAAGGCTGATAATATTTCACTTGTCAAAGGTTATCACATAGAAGAGAGTACCGTCCCCGATAAAAGTGGCAATGAATGTATCTGGGAAACCTATACTTTTCGAATCGAGAGGGAAAATCAAGAGCCATTAATCGGCGGTTTTTCAATGGATATTACGGAGAAGAAGGAATCTGAAAAAAAATTACGGGAAAACGAAGAATTTCTAAATAGTATTATTGACAGTATCCAAGACGGCATTAGCATTCTAAAACCGGATTTGACGATCAATTTTACCAATGATGTGATGAAAAAATGGTATGCCGAGAACCTGCCACTTGAAGGGAAAAAATGCTACGAATGTTATCACAATGCTAACGCTCCCTGCGATCCTTGTCCAACTCTTCGCTGTATCCAATCCGGCAAAACCGAGTGGAATATTGTTCCAGGTCTCCCCGGCTCTCCTATCAAGTGGATTGAATTATTCAGCTATCCTATAAAAGATCCGGATACAGGCAAAGTAACCGGTGTGGCTGAATTTGTGCGTGATATTACTAGTAAAAGGCAAGCAGAAGAAGCTCTACGTCAGTCCGAAAACAAATATCGCTTGTTATTTCAGACTTCTCCAGACTTAATTGCTCAGGTTGATAAAAAGGGTAGATTTATTACCGCGAATCCTGCGATGGCAGATAGTTTCGGCATCTTATCAGAAGAACTGATTGGTAAAACATTTTTTGAAGTAATGCCTCCGGATATTGCTCAGCATCGTCTCGAGATGGTACGAAAGGCTTTAAAAGAAGACAGAATCCAAAATTTTGAAGATGAAAGAGATGGAAAATATTATTATAATTTATTCGTCCCAGTCAAAATTTCTGAACAGGAAGAAGCCACCGTCCAGGTAATCGCGAGAGACATTACCGAGAGCAAACAAATGCAGAACCAGTTATTAGAATCGGAGCGTAAATATAGAGATCTGGTCGAGAATATGGCTGAGGGTTTAATTACTATTGACGAGCAAAAAATCGTAACCTTAGTGAACAGCAAGATTTGTCATATGTTAGAATTTAAACCTGAGGAAATGGTCGGAAAAAACATTTTCGATTTCTTTGATTCCAAGAATCAAAAGATTCTAAAACAAGAATTGGTTAAAAGGCCAGAGGGCACATTTTCTCGATATGAAATCACCTTTACTACAAAATCTGGGAAACAAATACCAGCGCTTATTTCGGGAGCTCCTAATTTTGATGAAAAAGGTAGATTTCGTGGCTCTTACGCCAATGTATTAGACTTTACCGAACGCAAACAGGCCGAAGAAGCCCTCCGGCAGTCAGAAGAAAAATACCGCTTGATTACAGAAACTACGAGTGATCTTATTTCCTTACATACTTTCGATTTGAATGCTTCATATACCTATGTAAGTCCTTCTATTAAAAGGATTGCCGGTTACGAACCGGAAGAACTACTGGGCAAATCGGCATTCGATTTTATTCACCCTGATGACCGGACAAAATTACTAACCTGAATAATTCATAAAAATAAAGATGTTTGGTTGTTTAATACATTGTAATGTATTAAGTTATGATATGTTTTTTAATAACTAAAACAAACCAAACATCTATGAGAAAAT
>Ga0208197_1000807_pt1 | contig 36098 bp, 33 predicted proteins | sample AD_JPNNA4_MetaG_FD_184444 | JGI IMG/M metagenome (GOLD analysis project Ga0208197, IMG submission 184444) | Active sludge microbial communities of municipal wastewater-treating anaerobic digesters from Japan - AD_JPNNA4_MetaG (SPAdes) (version 2) | ecosystem: Engineered > Bioreactor > Anaerobic...
CCTACGTGAATTCCATAACGATCAATCATCAACGATCCTCCAATAAAATCCTGTTATTTCAGTGTATGGGTGCTGCGCGCCACATGATAGATCCGCTGCAGGGCAGTGAAGTTGGTCAGTACTGCCAATATCCACAATGCAACCATGGGAATATTAAACAGAAGACACGGAACCAGGACAAGATACCGCTCCACCCGCGAAAGCATGCCTACCTTTGCACTGACACCCACTGCTTCTGCCCGCGCCCGGGTGTATGAAACCAGGACCGATCCGGCTGCTGCCAGGTAGGTGAGCATGGTTGCCAGAATATTATCCTGCACAAGGAAATAATACAGCAATCCACCAAAGATCAGAAGTTCCGAATACCGATCCGTGACCGAATCATAAAAAGCGCCAAATTTGGTTTCTGCCCCTTTCAAACGCGCCATTGACCCATCCAATGCATCGATCGGCCAGATAACCAGGATCACCAGACCTCCGGCAAGCATATGCCCCAATCCTAATAGAATGGCAGCTGCCAGGTTCCCCAGTACACCAAATAATGTCACCGCATTGGGTGAAATGCCCAGCCTGAGCAGAACTCCTGCAATTCGATCCAGGAAACCCTTAAAAAATCCCCTCAGCCACTGCTCAAGATTAAAGCGTGGTTTCTGCTGTGCATCGGTTATGGATGGTTGTGAATGAGCCAACTGAACTTCCTCTTCTTAATTCATAAAATGGATGATTCCAATGAATTTTACCACCCGGAATACTGGAAGATGAGGTTTTATTCATCCAACTCATCCTCTTCCGTCTCATCAGATTCATCACCGTCAATCAGGACTTCCCGATCCCGTCCAGCGCCCTCGTATGGACCCACATACCCGCGGGCTTCCAATTCATCCAACAGGCGGGCTGCACGTGGAAAGCCGATTCGCAGCCTGCGTTGTAAAAGAGACGTGCTGATTCGGCGGTTTTTCTTGAGAAATTCGATCGCCTGCTCCACCAATTCATCCGCACTTTTTTCATCAGCGCCCACAAACCCTTCCCAAGGGGGTGCCTGGGTGGCTTGCTCAACCGGGGATGCCTTTCTCCAATACCCAACCACGCGTTCCACTTCCTCGTCCGTTACCATCACACCCTGCACACGCTGGGGGGAACCAACTTCCGGGTTGAGAAAGAGCATATCCCCCTTGCCAAGCAGGGATTCTGCCCCCACTGTATCAAGAATCACCCGGGAATCCACTGCGGAAGCAACGTTGAACGAGATACGTGCTGGAAAATTTGCCTTAATAAGACCGGTGACCACCTCGGTACTGGGACGCTGGGTGGCAACTGCCAGGTGCATGCCCACTGCGCGAGCCATTTGTGCCAGGCGAACCAGGCTTTTTTCGGTGGGTTCCGGAGCAAGCATCATCAAATCCGCCAGTTCATCAATAATGATAACAATGCGAGGCAGACCAGGCTTGTTACGGCGTTCCATTTTCCGGTTATACGTCTCTAGGTCTCGCGTCCGGGCTTCTTCCAGCACCTTGTAGCGAGCTTCCATTTCGCCAATTGCCCACTTCAATGCACCCACCATGCGCTCCACATCTGTTTCCACAGGTCCCAACAAATGCGGCAGCCCATTAAACCGGACAAGTTCCACCATCTTGGGGTCCATCAGTACCAGGCGCAATTGTTCCGGTGTGTTATTCATCACCAGGCAGGTAGCCAGTGCAGCAATGCAGACCGATTTGCCAGACCCGGTTGTCCCGGCAATTAATACATGCGGCATCCTGCCCAGGTCCGCCACCACCGGTTGACCCGAAACATCCAGTCCCAAGGCAACCCCCAGGGGGGCACCGAGCCGCAGGAAAGGTTCTGATTCCAGGATGGGGCGCAGTCGAACCAGGGTTGTGCGCGAGTTGGGTATTTCAATTCCCACATAGGATTGCCCTGGCACCGGTGCCTGGATGCGCAACCGGTCAGCGGCAAGGGCAATGGAGAGATCCCGCTGCAAATTCTTGATTTGAGCGACCCGCACCTTATGCTGGACCACCTTGCCGTCCGGTCCGGGTTTTTCCACGTACAGGGGTTCCACTGCAAACTGGGTCACTGTTGGACCCACCCGATAGCCAATGACCCGTACAGGAATGCCAAATTCTCCCAGGGTTGTCCGAATTTGCAGACCAATGGATCGAATTTGATCTTCATCGGGTTGTAAAGCTTGCCCATGATTTAAGGTTTTTAATGGCGGCAACCGCGGGTCACGCTCTGCTCTTTGCAGGGATTGATCCAATTCCTCCACCAGTGGTTCAGTTACGGGTCGGGGTGACGGGTCCGGCTCCAATGCCTTTTCTGCACCGGCTCCATCAGTTTCCGTGGATTCCTCCAGCCAGCGATTGAGCAAACGCAGCAATTCCCTTCCCAAGCCAAAACCAATAAACGCAAACAGGATCGCCATCACAAGCCATAAGATGGTGCCCCAAGGAACAGGAAGTCCCTGTGAGGTAAATTCAGCCAATCCCCATCCAATGATCCCCCCATCCAGTCCGGAATCCGCCCTTTCGAGGGAATACCCCCCAAAAGCTGAAAACAGGACAAGGAGGCTGAAGTACAATCCTTCCATCGCCAGGATGCGCCCAAGTGGGATTCTCCATGGGTTTCCAGCGCGCAAACGCAGGCACAGCCACCCAAGCCAGACCAACAAAATGGGAATGGCAAATCCTCCCCACCCAAACCATTTGCGTAAGACAATTCCCCAGGGAGAAATGAATGAGCCTTTGGTCAGACCAGTCAGACCCAGGAGAGTCAACAACCCAAATGTCACCAGGATGACGCCCAGAAAATCCCACCCAAAACGGGACAAACGAACCCGCCACCCTTCCAGGTGGTCAAGCCAGGAGGATGGTTCCCCATTTTCAATCTCCGGCTCCCGGGCAGGCATGGGTTGAGATTTGGCAGGCTGTTTTCGTTGAATTGGCGGTTTGCTCATTCGATCTGCACCAATGCCAGCCCCAAACGCCGGCGTGATACGTCCAGATGCAGAATTCTCACATGAACGCAATCTCCCGGGTGAAGCATATCACTCAGCCTGTCCGGGGCTTCCAGCATGGGCATGGAGGAAAGATGAATTAACCCTTCCACGCCTTCCTCCAGACGGGCAAAGGCACCAAAACCTGCCAGCGTAGTGATGGTTGCAGGAACAATGTCCCCTGGTTTATACCGGCGGGCTAAATTTTCCCACGGGTTTGGCTGCAACCGCTTGATGCTTAAAGCAATCCTGCCATCATCCGTATTTGTTTTTAAAATCACCACATGCACCTGCATGCCAATTGTCAGATGGTCAGCCGGGTTGACGACTCTCCCCCAGGAAATTTCAGAAACATGAACCAAACCCTCCACCCCACCCAGGTCAATGAATGCGCCAAAATTGGTAACATTGGTGACCACACCACTCACTTTCATCCCCTCCCGGATGGAATGATAGAGTTCACTGCGCTTGCCTTTGCCCGCACCTGCTGCCCGCTCCGAGAGAACCACCCGCTTTTGTTCTGGATTGAATTCAATGATCTTAACCCGGATACTCTGCCCGACATATTGATGGCTGCTTTTCTGCCTGCCATTCCCTGTGGAAGACCGGACCAGGTGGGAATTGGGCACAAACCCCTGGAAGCAGAAACCCCTCACCAGCAAACCACCCCGGTTGAAGGCGTGTACCGTAACAACAACCACTTCATCCTGCCGGTAAATACGTTCAATAACCTCCCAGTCAAATTCAACAGTTTGGGCTGGGCGGGAAGGTTCATTTGACGGATATTCCGCGATGAGTTCATCCTCATTTTCGCCTTCATACGCCAGGATTGCCGTCCACCATTCTTCATCAAAATTTTCGGGTTCCATGGATTGGTACGATGGATCTTGATTGTGAGACAAACCCCACCTCCAGAAAACCTGGTTCATCCCAGGCTGTGATACCAGTTGCGTTGATGCAATGCAGGAAGATTCATTCGTTTTGATTCGAGTCAGATGAATTTGCCGGAGACAGAACACCGGTTTGGGCTTGTGCTTCCATGTCCAGGATGGCACGGGTAACAGCTTCGATGGCTACACGTTGTTTCCGGTACAGGTCAGCCTCGGATAGAGCCAGCCGGGATGCAATCTCGCGAACCTTCTTGCCCTGGATAAATTTTAACTCCAGAATATTATACAATATCCACTCGCCAGTAAACCGCCTTTCCCCTTCCGGGCGGACCCGTTCAATGGCGGACCGCAGGATTGCCCGCAGGGCATTTGCCGGGTTACCATCGTGTGCTTCCAATGCATCCTGGATTAATTTAAACCTCAGGAGGGGATTTTCTGTCAGGCGGGGGCCACCCCAATAGTGGGAAAGCGCATCCCGCACCCATTGAACCGCATCCTCCTCGTTGACCGGGCTGCGCATCAGGACTTCCCTTTGTTGAATGGGAGGAGATGCCCGCAACTGTTGGATAAATTCCACCTGTGGAGTCAGTGCTTCCATCGTCTGTAATATTTGTTCCTGCATCTGGCGATCTTTCAAAGCCATGGCACACCGCTTTGCCAATGCCTGCAGGTCACGCTGCTGATCCTCATCCAATTCCAGCATTCCCATTTCTGCAATTCCCAGCAATCCCAGCAGATCATCCCCATTTTCTTCGTCCTTTAAGGAAATCAGGAGATCATCCCCCCACCGGAAGAAGCCCTGTTTAAATCCATTGGCTTGGATGAAATGGCTCAAATCTTCCCGGATCCCTTCCCCCCCCTCACCTTGAAGGTCAAAGCGGGTTTTTCCCGACCGCACCACCAGTTCCATCCCCTCCGGGTGAAGTGTAACCAGGTATGCACCGGGTGCCTGCAACCTGTCACATACCACGGCAACCACCAGTTCAAAAAATTGGCGCAGATCATTTCTTGTCAGCAGACGGTCTTCCAGTGAATGCAATGTTTCCAACTCACGCCGGTCACTTCCCCAAAACAGGGTTTTCTCGATGACCGGACCAAACAGGGAAATCAGGTGCTCACATAAAAGGATGGTAACCACCATGGTGATTGGTACAAATGCGTTATATGGTATGCCCACCGATTCCCCGGCACGCCTCACGATGGTGACCAATCCCAGTGTCAGGCTGGCAGTCGCCGGTCCCCGCATGATCCACTTAAACAGACGGGCTTTGACAACTCGATCGGACCAGTAAGTGTCAAAAAATGCGACAGCATATGCCATCACCACGATCATGGCACCCAGGATGAAATTGGTCAATACAGCAACGCTCCAGAATATGCCAGGATGCCTTCCGGCAAAATCGGAACTGAAAAGCAGATAGGGAAAGGAACCCAACGGGGGAGCAATGGCACCCACCAGCAGGTATGCCATCCGGCGCCGACTGGTGGGGGTAATGGTACGTCTGTACGCCCTGATGAAATTGTAGCCGGTGAATACCATCATCATGACGTAATACAGCACAAAAACATCCGTCAACCATGTCGCTTCCAGGTGAGGGGCTGGTGGTCCGTCCACCACCAGGGGACCAACCAGGTTATCAAAGACCAGAGCCAGAATAAACCCAATTGCAACCAGGTAAGATATTCGAACCAACCAGCTCCTTCTACCCTGGCTCGGTTTTCCTGTGGTTGCCAGGACTGCATCGGAAAATTGGAAATAGACGGTGGGCAGAAGAATAATTCCAATCCACTGGATACGCAGTGTAAACAAGACAAGCCAGTCCTGGTTGGATGCACTTCCAATGGCTTCGGCAGAAAAGATGATGACCACACAAAACATGATTAACGCAAAAATGCGAACAACATCCTGGCGTAAATTAAAGGTCAGGGTATAGAAAAGCACGGAGAAGGCAGTAATGGCAATCCCGGCAGTCAGCACCTGGCTGATTGTGATCAGAATCTCCATTCCAGACGTAATCCATTCACCGGTCATCTAACCATCCTTGTTCAGCTACCTGAGCGAACGGGAGAAAAATAAACCGATATCCAGGTTGGGGTAATAATGGTCCAGAAACCCGCTCCATTTATAACCGAGTTTTATGGCGAGCCGGATCATGGGATAATTTTTCGCCTGCATTTCCAGGGTCATCATCCGTAAATTCAGTTGTACCGCCCAGGCTTGTATGGAAAGTACCAGCGCACTTCCAATTCCCTGCCGACGGAATGATTCAGCCACCACAAGGTCTGAAACCCACACCACCCCGGTTCCTTTATTCTCCCGGATACCAATATAACCCACCAGGTCGCCGTTCAACTGCGCCACCGCCATGGTGGTGAACTCTGTCCATCCCTTTTCAAGATATGTCGAAGGGCGGGGATAATCCAGCCGGGCTGGACGAGGGAGACGCACCTGCCGAAAGATGACTGTTTCTTCGCCTTCCTCCTCGAACTTTTCCATCTGCCAGACAATTGGGGCCTGGGAATGATGTGGAATTTGCATCAGTACAGGAATATCTTCAGCAATTGCAGGTCTGATATGAATTTGTGGCATGAATGCAACCTTTAATTATTCAGGAGTAAGAATTTGGATGGGAATAACACAGGCAGGGTAGGCTGTATTTTGATTATCGTACACCACAAGCCGCAGCAGGTAGTCACCCGGCAGGAGTGCCGATGTATTCCACTGGCTGGTCTCCTGGGAATCCACCGTTTGGGGACGGTTGCCCCCGGCAATGGTATACCAGGTATTACTGCCAGGCGTTGAATATTCAAATTTATAAAAACCCAAATTCGGGATACTTGCCACCACCTTCAGTTCCACGATCCCACGTAATTGATCTCCAGAGGATGGACTGGTCCACTCCACCTGCCCCGGAGAACAACCCTGTTCCAGCGTGGGAATGATGGTGGGTAAAAGGGAAACCACTTCTGTGTCTTGAATTGCAGCAACCGCTATTGTAGGTGTTGGCGTTGCCAGAACATCCAGAGTTGGGGTAGCCAGCGGTTGACGTGAAACAATTTCGGGAGAAACAAATGAAACCAGCAGAAATTGTGCCAGCAGGAAGAAACCGACCAGAACCATCATGCTGACAGCCCCGGTCAGCTTGCGCTGGGCGGATTCGCGTTCCAATCCAAACTGGGCGCTGCGATATTCTTGAAAACCTCCAAGAACCCTTCGCAGGTAGATCAATCCCAACCCACCTAGAACAAGATAGACCCAGATCTGATATTTTTCTAGAAACTGGAGCAGTGGAACCATCCCGAGAGCTTCCCATCCAATCCATGCCTGTCTGCATACCAGAACAGGATTTCACAATTTTGCCAGGACGCCCCGAATAATGGCAGTCATCTTTGGAACCAAAATTTTTCCAGATTCCAGGACTTCCTCGTGGGTGGTGATGGTGCTTCCATCAAGGTTGGCTGCATTGCTGATACCGGAGATACCCAAAACCCGGGTTTTCCCATGAACAGCTACGGTTACTTCGGGAACAGTGGACATTCCAACTGCGTCTGCACCAATCGCCCGCAGGAACCGCAAATCCGCAGGGGTTTCAAACGAGGGACCCGAAAGCCCAACGTACACGCCCTCGCGCACTGCAATTCCATTTTCATCCGCCACCTGGCGTGCAAGCCGGAGCAGTTCCCGATCATACGCCTGGCTCATATCCGGGAACCGTTCACCAAACGCATCCAGGTTGGGTCCCCGTAAAGGATTCAGACCGTTCATACCCATCAGGTTGATGTGATCGGAAATTAACATGACATCACCAGGGCGGTAATCCGGGTGAATTGCGCCTGCAGCATTGGTGACAACCAAATGGCTCACTCCCATGCGCTGCATCACGCGGATTGGAAGAGTCACTTGCTGCATGGTATATCCTTCATAATAATGGATACGACCCTGCATCACCAGTACCGATTTTCTCTCCAGCTGACCAAGCACAATCCGCCCCACGTGTCCCTGTACGGTCGACGAAACCCAATAAGGAATCTCGCCAAAGGAAATACTATCGGGATTTTCAACAGCATCCGCAAGTCCTCCCAATCCGGATCCCAAGATGATTCCAACCTGCGGGCGAATCTTTGTCCTGGTTAATATTGCCTGGACGGATTCGTCTATTTCTTCCATCGTAAACCAATCACGCATGTTCCCTCCAATAAAATTATATCAGATTCGCCTTGAATGCCTCGATTGTGCGGGCGACTGCAACATCGTCTATCCAGTAATGAGTCACGAGCCTGAATCGCCGCGGGGCGACAACCCCCAGCCGCACTCCCCATTTCTGCAGCCGGTTTGCCATATCTGTTGCTGTCAATGGAAAATCCGGTGCCAGTGAAGGAAAAACCATATTGGTTTGCGGCATCCCCATTTCAAAAACGATCCCTGGCAGGCGAGCCAACCCCTCCGCCAGCCATTTTGCCCTGGCGTGATCCTCCACGAGGCGGTCTGTCATCTTTTGGATGGCAATGATCCCGGCTGCAGCAAGGATGCCCGCCTGCCGCATGCCACCGCCCAGCATTTTCCGCAGTCGGCGGGCTTTTTGAATAAATTCCTTTGAGCCGCATAAAACGGAACCCACCGGCGCACACAGCCCTTTACTCAAACAAAAAGTCACCGAATCCACTGGCGCAGTCAAACGACTGGCAGGAACATTCAGAGCGGCAGCAGCGTTGAAGATGCGCGCACCATCAAGGTGGACTTTCATGCCGCGCTCATGTGCAAGGTCAGCCACATCCCGGGTATATTTTTCAGATAAAACCACTCCGCCGCAACGGTTGTGGGTGTTTTCCAGGATAACCAGGCGGCTGATGGGATGGTGAATATCATCTGCACGAATGGCGGAGCGGATATCCTCCAACAGAAGGGTTCCATTGGGCTGATTGATCTGGGTATTGGCAAAAATCCCGCCAAGCGCCGATATTCCACCGCCCTCAAAGAGAAAAGTATGCCCAAGGTTCCCCATGATCACCTCATCCCCACGCTCACAATGAGCAAGGACGGCAATCAGGTTGCCCATGGTTCCGGATGCCACAAACAATCCGCCCTGCATTCCCATCTTCTGGGCAGCCAGCGCTTCCAGCCGGTTGACAGTGGGATCCTCTCCATATACATCGTCCCCCACATCCGCCTGAGCCATTGCCTCCCGCATTTCAGGGGTTGGATGTGTTACCGTATCGGAACGCAAGTCGATCACTGACATTTTAATCTCCTATCCACCATGAGTTCGCAATTGTTGGATTATTTTTTCAAGATCTGCGGGCAGGGGTGCAGTAAAGGTTTGCTCCTCCATCTGACCGGGGAGTAAAATTGTCAACCGGGCAGCATGGAGAAAATGTCTTTCCAGGGGCAGGCTGGGTTTCCGCCTTCCATATAGGGAGTCTGCAACAATCGGGCAACCCAGGAATGCCATGTGGAGGCGGATCTGGTGTGTCCTGCCCGTCAGCGGGTGTGCTTCAATCAAAGTATGATGAGCATACGTCTCCACAGTCTGGTATTCTGTGACTGCTTCCCTGCCCTTTTGCAGGGTGGTAACTGCCATTTTTCTGCGATGCGCTGGATCACGCCCAATGGGAGCCTCAATTCTTCCCGTCGGGGTTGGCGGAGTGCCATCAACCAGTGCCAGGTACACTTTCCGCACCCGGCGGAGGCGAAACTGCTCCTGCAGCCAGCGATGAGATCGATCATTCTTTGCTACCAGGATCAATCCGGATGTATCCTTGTCCAGGCGGTGAACCACGCCCGGACGCAGCTCCCCTCCGATTCCTTCCAGTTCGGGTGCATGCGCCAAGGCAGCATGCACAAGCGTCCCCGTCTTATGACCCGCACCCGGATGAACAACCATCCCGGCAGGTTTGTTGATGATCATTAAATCATCGGATTCAAAGATCACATCCAGTGGAATCTCCTCCGGAATCAATCCAACTGGTTCCGGTTCAGGGATGGTAACAACAACCTTCTGCCCGCGGTTCAGGATATGGCTGGTTTTCGTAACCACCTGCCCATCAACCAGCACCTGGTTGTCCCGGATCAATCCTTGCAGGCGGGAACGGGAAAATTCCGGCAGGCAGCTGACAAGGTACTTGTCCAGCCGTTCTTCACCAGCCTGGACCAGGAATTCAAGTAACGAACCACTCACGAAGAACCTTCCTCAGGTTTGGGGATTTCTCTGTCGGGTGGAAACGTTGATTTTTCCATTCGTTCCGCTCTCTCCCGTCGTTCCTGCAGCCAGATGCCCAACAGGAGGACAAACACCCCCACCGTGATAGATGCATCCGCAATATTCCAGACCGGGAATGAACCAATGGCAATAAAATCGGTGACGTGCCCAATGGTCAGTCGGTCAATCAGGTTGCCCAGGGCACCTGCCATTTGCAGACTCATGGCAAGACGCAGAGTCCAATCCTGCCTGGGAACCCGGGGATAATATATGAGTATCGCAATCGAAATGACAAACGCCAGGATTATAAAAACTGTTCCCATCCCCTGGAACAAACCAAATGCCGCTCCGGTATTATACCAATGGACAAACCGGGCAAACGGTGCCAGCCATTCGGGTCCCCAGCTTTCGCCAAATGCAATGTTCGAACGGACCCACGACTTGGTCCATTGATCCAGCAGGATAATCAATCCCACGGGGACAAGCAACATGAAATAATCCTGGATATACCGTTTCAATCAAACCTCCAATGCATTGTTCCCCCATTTTACCGCATTTTCCTGCCCGCCAAGCTCTGCGGTCCATTCCAGCCCACGCGCCGGGAAAGATTATGTTTCTTCGTGGATATCTAACCCAATTACGGAATCTTCAGGCTGCCAAACAGAAAATTTACCAGAGCCAAGCACCATCAACAACCCGCCGCTGAGAAACGCACACCATTCCAGCCATCCCCCGCCGTGCGAGAGAATAAAACCAACCAGCAGCACAGTCACCACGCCTGTCAGCCGCCCAATGGCTCCAATCAACGCCCATATGGCAATGGCACCAAGAAAAACCAGCCGCCCGGCATTCATCCCTTGGATCAACCCGGAAATATACATTCCCAATGCAGACACCACCAGCACCAGGCGCGGGAACAGAGGCAACCATTGACCCAGCCAAACTGGTGGTGATGTCATAAACCTCACAACCGGTTTTCCTGCCGCCGCCTGGTATTCAGCAATAAAACCCAACAGGTAAGGAATAAACAAAAAGAGTCCAAGAATGGTTGTTACCCGGGAAGAATAAATCGGCAAAAGGGTCAGACCCATCCATAACAATACAGCAAAGCCCTGCACCCTGTGCAGCAATTGGGGAGTGCCCATTGCCCATTCCACATTCCCCCTGTTCCTCAACCAGATGGTGTACAGGAAGATATACTGTGCAATTCCAACAATCAGAACCCAAAATGCCATCAGTTCAAATCGAACAATGACAATGGAACCAACCAGGAAACCCATCGCCCAAAGATGGGTGCGCAGGGTTCTTTCCAGGATGGAGACTTGGCATGCTTCCCGGTTCAACCAGTCACAAAGAAGACCCAGCCCGACACTGGTAAACATGAATATTCCAGGCAGCCAACGCAGCCACCCTTCACCAGGACCGGAAAATGCAAATCCCGCCAGGAAGGCAAGCAAAAGTCCCCGCAGCATCGCCATCCAGATTACCCGCCCCAGCCTGGGATATCGCTTCACATCCAGGGATGGACGATGGTACCTGAGATAATTCCGTAAAATGACCAGTGGATACGCAACAAACAGCAGTGCACCGATTGCCCAATACGTGGCGGGTTGGTCACTCCATATCTGTCGAAGTCGAATAAAAGCACCCCCAATGGATACCAGGCATATGGTCAAAATTGCCAACCATTCCTGGAGAAGCGGATGCCGGTAGGGAAGCATAAATCTGCCGATCATGGTTTTATTTTACTATTTTCTATTCATGAGTGGGTTCTTTGTATCATCAGGGCGTAGAAATTTCTGCGCCCTGATGATATGTACATTATGCTTTTATCAAGCCAAGGGTCAGTTCTTCACCATCAAATGAATCTGTAATCATGGCTGCACCGGCTGGTGGATTTCCCGCATTCAGTTCCACTGCCAGGGTTTCCGTCATGATGTACTCACGAAAAGCACCAACAGCATCCATCAGTCCGGGGGTTGCCTGATAGTACACCCGGATCCGGTCTGAAATTTCCAGGTCTGCTGTTTTGCGGAGATCCTGTACCCGGCGGACAATTTCACGTGATAGACCTTCTCGGATCAGATCCGGTGTCAGGTCAGTCACCAGGGCTGCCAGGTATGCACCTTCGGATGCCACCGAAAAGCCTTCCTTTGCCTGGACGCGTACTTCCACTTCCTCCGGCAGGATATCAATGTCCTCCCCATTAACAGAAACCTGAAGGGTATTCCCTGCCAGCAGTACATTGGCAGCCGGTTCAGCTTCCATCTCCAGGAGTGCCTTTCGGATGCCAGGGAACTTGCTGCCATATTTTTGACCCAACTGCTTGGGGAGCGGATTGAGTGAATAAGCAACTGCTTCACCGGCAGCGTTCAAAGTCCGGACCTTCTTGACATTTAGCTCATCGGCAAGCACATCCGCATAGGTCTCCACCACGCGGGCTTCTTCTGCGCTGGCAACCGCGAACGCCACTTCTGAAAGCGGCTGGCGCACTTTGCGGTTTGCCTTGTTGCGGGCAGCATGCCCCAGCGATGCCAGCCGCATGACCAGGGCATTTTCGCGATTCAAAACTTCATCAATGGCTATCTCGTCAGCCATGATCCAGGACGCCAGGTGAACTGATTGCGGCGCAGTTTCATCATGCGATCGAACCAGGTTCTGGTAGAGTTCTTCTGCCAGGAATGGCATGGTGGGAGCAAGCAGATGGCTTAGCGTAACCAGTGCTTCATACAAGGTGGCATATGCTGCCTGTTTATCCGAATCGGATTCCGTCTTCCAGAAGCGCCGACGGGAACGCCGCAGCCACCAATTGGATAGCTGGTCAACAAATACCTCAATTGGGCGGGTGGCGCCGATGACGTCATAATTTTCCAATGCATTGGTCACATCGCGCACCAGTGTGTGCAGGGCTGATCGCAGCCATCGGTCCAGCAGGCTGTATTGCGGGATTACACCTGGCTGAGGCTTCCAGCCATCCAGGTTGGCATAATTGACAAAGAAGGAATAGGTGTTCCAGAGAGTCAGGGTAAAATTTCGTACCACTTCACCCACCAACTCGATGGAGAACCGGCGCTCCTGCCCCGGAGGAGAGGCGGTGTACAGGTACCAGCGCATTGCATCTGCCCCGTACTGGTTCAGCACATCCCAGGGATTAACAACATTCCCGCGGTGCTTGGACATTTTCTGCCCTTCCCCATCCAGGATCAAACCAAGGCAGATGACATTCTTAAAGCAGATCTGGTCAAACAACAATGTACTGATGGCATGCAGGGTGTAGAACCAGCCCCGGGTTTGATCCACCGCTTCGCAGATGAAATCTGCCGGGAATTGCTGCTGGAATGTATCCGTGTGTTCAAACGGATAATGCCACTGCGAAACAGGCATGGAACCGGAATCGAACCACACATCAATCAATTCCGGAACCCGATTCATCTTCCCACCACATTTTTCACAACGCCAGCGGAGTTCATCCACGTGCGGGCGATGCAAATCCAGGTCGCTGAGATCGCGTCCTACCCGTTGCGACAACTCAGCCACCGAGCCGATACATTCCTGCGTATGGCATTGATCACATTCCCAGACCGGCAACGGCGTTCCCCAATAACGTTCGCGTCCCAGCGCCCAGTCCACATTATTGGACAACCAGTTGCCAAACCTGCCATTCTTGATGTGACCGGGATACCAGTTGATTTCATCGTTCAACGCCACAAGGCGGTCTTTAAACTGGCTGGTGCGGATATACCAGGTGGGACGGGCATAATACAATAGCGGTGTATCACAACGCCAGCAGAAGGGATACGTGTGGGTGTATGTCCCGGCACGGAATAATAAACCGCGGCGATGTAAATCTTCTGTGATGGAAGGATCAGCATCCTTCACGAACACACCTGCCCAAGGGCGGACATCGGGGATGAAGGTGCCATCCCCGGCAACTGTCATTAAGACTGGAAGATTATATTCAATTGCCATGTTCATATCGTCCGCGCCAAACGCCGGTGCAATATGAACCAGCCCGGTGCCATCCTCCGTGGTAACAAAATCCGCCAGAACAACAAAATGCGCCGGTTTGTCAGGCAAAAGGAAGGTAAAGAGGGGACGGTATTGTTTGCCTTTCAGGTGTTTTCCCTTAAATCGTTCCACAACCCGGAATTCTTCCCCACCCAATACCTTCTCCACCAGTGGCTCCGCCAGGATCAGCCGTTCCATCCCGCCTTCGGGAAGGGGTCGTTCCACCGTGACATATTCAACATCCGGTGAGGCAGCCACGGCTACGTTGGCAGGCAGAGTCCAGGGTGTGGTCGTCCAGACCAGCAAGGAAGTATTGGGCACATCCACCAGTGGCATGCGCACAAAAACCGAAGGGTCGGTCGCTTCCGAGTAACCTTGCGCCACTTCATGGTCGGAAAGCGGCGTCCCACAGCGGGGACAATATGCCACCACCTTGAATCCCTGGTACAGCAGCCCGCGCTCCCAATAATTTTTCAGGATCCACCAGATGCTCTCGATATACTCATTTTTGTACGTGATATATGCTGTGTCCAGGTCCACCCAGTACCCAATCCGGTCAGTCAGCCGTTCCCATTCCTGGATATACGCAAAAGCAGACTCCCGGCAAAGCTCATTGAAACGATCGATGCCGTATTCCTCAATCTGTTGTTTATTGGTAAAGCCCAGCTTCTTCTCCACTTCAATTTCCACCGGCAGACCATGGGTATCCCAGCCGCCTCTCCGGCTGACATGGTATCCACGCATGGTTTTGTAGCGCGGGAAAATGTCCTTGAACGCACGCGCCAGGACATGGTGAACACCGGGTCTCCCATTCGCAGTTGGCGGACCTTCAAAGAAGACATATTCCTCTCCCCCTTTCCGCTGCTGCATGGTTTCATGGAAGATGTGATGGGATTTCCAAAATCGCAGAACACCTTCCTCGAGGATTGTGACATTGAGTTTTGGGGATACGGGTTTAAACATTCAACCTCCTGAAAATTACAAAGATGTTAAAACAAATCGCCTCCGCCCACCAGGGACGAGAGGCAACCCGCGGTACCACCCTGTTTCTCCGGCATGGATGCCATGCCCGGAGCACTCATCCGGTACATCTGGCTTGACAGATCATACCAGCGCCTGGAATAACGGCTGGCGATGCCGGCGCACCTACTTGCAGGATAGCCACCTTGCGTTCAGCTTGCAGCTCCGGAAGGATTTTCTGTTCTTTGGGCTGCCCCGGCTCTCACCTGTTCCGGGTTCGCTGCCAGCACCGCACGGACATACTCGTTTCCATCACAGCTTTTGCAGTCAAATTATGCCACAAAAATTCCCTTTCGACAACTGGGAAATTTCAATTATTTTCTCCGCATTGTCCCAATAATTTATTCCACAATGCCGTAGAACAATGGCAGTGGCTCCACAGGATGGTCACTCCATTGGTGGGCTGCCAAAAGACGCTTCCGGGCTGCAACCATTTTTGAGAGGTCATTGGCGTGAATGGTGAATAGCCCTTCACCCTTGCCAATATGATCACCTACTTTATGATGGATCATAATTCCAACTGCATGATCGATGGGGTCCTCCTTGCGCGCTCTGCCCGCCCCCAGCTCCACCGAAGTTTCTCCAACCTCCCGGGCATCAATACCCAGCAGGTACCCGCTTCGCTCTGCTGCAACGGTCTCAACAAATGGAGCCTGCGGGAGCAGGGTAGGTTTGTCAACCACGCTCACTTCACCGCCCTGGCTGGTGACAAGCCTGCGGAATTGCTGCCAGGCGATTCCATCCTGCAAGGTGGTTTCAGCCATTCTGCGTGCCTCATCAATATCAACAGCCTTCCTTCCAACCACCAGCAGATGACTGGCTACCACCAAACAATGCTCCCGGAAATCAGCCGGTCCTCCACCTTGCAGAGTATCAATCGCCTCGTTTACTTCCAGTGCATTTCCAACTGCATTTCCAAGGGGCTGGTTCATATCAGATAACAGGGCAACCACCTTGCGACCACTCAACCTGCCAATTGCCACCATGAGTTCCGCCAGTTGGCGTGCTTCCTGCAGGGTTTCCATGAAAGCCCCCGTCCCCACCTTGACGTCCAGCACAATTGCCTGAGCCCCAGCGGCAATTTTCTTGCTCATGATGGATGAGGCAATCAACGGAATCGATGGAACCGTCCCGGTTACATCCCGCAGTGCATACAATTTTCCATCAGCCGGAGCCAGGTCACCGGATTGTCCTGCCAGGACCAATCCCTCATCGCCCAGCTTTTGCAGAAACTCCTCACGGGTCAGGTTGACCCGAAAGCCAGGGATCGATTCCATTTTATCCAGGGTACCCCCACTAAATCCCAATCCCCGCCCGGACATTTTTCCCACCGGGAGTCCACAGGCAGCCACCAGCGGCTCGACCACCAACGTGGTTTTATCACCCACACCACCCGTGGAATGCTTGTCCACCGCCAAGGGGACAACTCCGGAGAGGTCCAGCATTTCGCCTGACCGAGCCATCGCCATTGTCAGATCGGTCGTTTCCCGCTCGGTCATCCCATTTAACAGGACTGCCATTGCCCAGGCTGCCGCCTGATAATCGGGTATGCTTCCCCGGGTAATCCCGTTGATAAAGAAATCAATTTCCTCCCGGGAAAGCTCCATGCCGTCCCGTTTTTTGATAATCACATCCACAGCTTTCATGCGGTTCTCCTTGTGTCTCTATTATATCCAAACCAACCTTCCAGAACAGGAATAAAAAAATCCCCGCTGAAGCTAAATCCTGCTTCAGCGAGGACAAGGAACGGTCAATTCCAGGTTAACTGGATTGGGTTTGTTTTAAAACAATCGTAACCTTCCGGTTGGGCTCTTCCCCCGTGCTTTCGGTTGTGACCAATGGGTGGTTACGGAGTTCCAGGTGGATGATTCGGCGTTCATTAGCGGGCATGGGCTCCAGTACCTGTCGGCGTCCTGTATTGATTGCCTGTTCCGCCATCTTCCGTGCCATCACCCGCAGTTGACGTTCCCGCCGACCCCGGCAGCCCTGGATATCAATCATCAACGGCACCCAGCGCCCGGCTTGTTTGGAGACAATCAGGCTGGTGATGTACTGGAGCGCATTCAAAGTCTCCGATCGCCGACCAATCAGAATGCTCAGGTCGTTGCCTTCCACCTCCACGAGAACAAGGGAACGATCCTTTTCATCTGCAGGAGGGACCAGCCGGACGGACACATTCGCCTGGACCTGCATTTTTTCAAGCAGCTCTGCAACAACCTTTCGGGCTGTCTCAGCCGTCTCCTCATCTGCTTCCCCTTGTGCCAACCCGGCAATATCCTCGCCAACCGGTTCCGCCCATTCATGGTGCGCAGGAGCCTCAACGACATCAGTCGTACCTTCCGATTGATCTTTGATAACCAACCGGATGCGTGCCTGCCTGCCGCCCAATCCTAAAAATCCCCGGCTGCCCTGGTCCAAAATTTCCACATCCACTGCATCTGCAGGCAAGCCAAGCTGGGCAAGACCTTTGGCAGTGGCTTCTTCCACAGTTGCTGCAATCACTTCCAAAACTGTTTTTTCCTGACTCATTTCTGCCTCGATCCTGGATTTATCTCTTCTTGATGGGTTTCTTCGGTGCGTTATATTTCTTTTGCTTCGAGGTGGCAGAACTTGAAGATCCCGACCCCGTCTTTGTCTGCGCAGGCAGTTTTTCCACTTCTGTTTTCTTTGCTGGTTCCGGTTTTGTACCGCTTCCAGATTTGTTATCCTTGGACGGCGTTGGTGGAGTGGCTTTCTGGAACGGATTCAAGTTTGACCAGTTGATTTTCCCCAACAGGGCATATTGCCCAATCCCAATCAGGTTGGATACAACAAAATACAACGCCAGACCAGATGCGAGCGTCCATGCCAGGTACCCCATGAAAATCGGCATGTACCAGTTCATCATTTTGCTCATCTGGGCTGCCTGATCGCCAGGGTTATTGGATGGCGGTGTGATCAACTTGGACTGCATATAGGTTGTGACCACAACAATGATCACCAGGATGGGAATGCCAAAGGATAACCCGGGAATGTACAACCGTTCCGGCTGTCCCAAATCCATCCAAAGGAACCGGCTGTTCAGCGGGATCAGGCTTTCCACCTTCAATAGTGCCGGGTAGATGTGCCGCACCAGCTTGAGCAATTCAATTGGAGTGCTTGCCATCGTTTGAATGATCGCCTGGTAGAGACCAATGATGATAGGGAACTGGATCAACGTAGGCAGGCAGGAAGCAAATGGGCTGATTTTTCGTTCCTTGTAAAACCGCATTTGCTCCGCAGCAAGTTTTTCCTTGTCATCTTTGTATTTCTTTTGAATTGCCTGCCACTCCGGGTCATTCTGCATTTGCTGCATCGCCTGGGAACCCTTGATCTGTTTTGCCATCAAGGGATGGGTGACCAGGCGAATTAACAAAGTGAACAGGATGATGGCAATCCCAAAGTTTTGCCCAACCAGGTTGTATATGAAGAGCAACACATTAATAAAAGGGGTGATAATAATCGCATCCCACATGGTATTTCCTGCCTTTACTTGGCTGGTGTAAACGACCAGCTCTCATTTCCGTTGAGATCGAAGGAGACGACCAGCCTGTCTCCCTGGGTAACACCCACCAACAGACGGTCACCTGCCAGCACGGGTCCACTGTATAGTGTTCCATTCACCGAACGGGTCCACAACCTGTCGCCGGAATAACTGATGGCTACCAGCTCCCCGTTTTCCAAGCCGTAGATCAAAGCATCGTCCAACACAGCTGGAACACCCAATGCCGCCGTCCCGGCTTCACCCCCAATGGATTGGGTCCACTGGATGGAACCATCAGCCGTCTTTACAGAATAAACCTTTCCGGAAGTATCTGCAAAATACATGGAACCATTCCTGACAACCGGCTGGCTCCAAACCAGGTTTTCCACGGATTGCCTCCACAGAATTTCACCGGTATTCCGGACGGCAAGAACCTCCCGGGCAAGTGTTGCCAAATAAAGGATGCCTTCCTCGCTTAATGTCGGTGTAAAAATGATGGCTGCACCCATATCGGTTTTCCACTGCTCCTGCCCGGTCGCCGGATCGAGAGCATAGACGTGATGATCCATCGATGCCACATACACAAACTTGCCATCCGTTGTTGGAGTTGCCCAGATCGGCTCACCGGTCTCAAATTTCCATAGCAGGTTGCCGTTTAGATCCAACGCATAAAGGAAGTGATCTGCACAGGGTGCCAGAAGCATGGTATCAAGTGCCAGGGGACTGGTAATCCACTTCCCCTTCGCTCCGGTAAAACTCCAATTGAGTTTCCCGTTAACGGGATTTATACTGTGCAGTTCGTTGCGGTAATCTCCCACAATTAATTGATCTCCAACCAGGACGGGAGCCGCATAGAACATACGGTTGGGTTCCGCTTTTTCAGGGTAGCGCCAGACCTCCGATCCATCAGAAAGACGGATGGCATGGACATAAGTGGTAGCTGCCACATATGCAACATCCCCGTTTCCGGTGATGCCTGGCCAGCTGGAGGCGGTCATCACACCTCCGCAGGCGGAAAGCAACAACGCTCCTGCCACCAGCAAGAGGAGAAGAGAAAAACGTTTTTTAAGTATCATGGATTATCTGTTCCTGTGATGATGTGATATCAGGGAACCGGGTCGTATCCACCGGGATTGAATGGATTGCATCTCAAAACCCGCTTGACTGCCATCCAGCCACCCTTGAAAGCGCCATATTTATACACTGCCTGGTAACCATAATGCGAACAGGTGGGGTAAAAACGGCAGGTGTTGGAAGGAAGTGCCGGGGAGACAACCGATTGATAGAGCCGAATGATACCCAGCAGCAGGAAGCGGGGAATGTTTACAAGCCGAAACGGCAGGTCCCGCAAGCGCGGTTCATTCGGATACTCATTGACTCGTCCCATGCACTCCATCCTGGGTGATCAGCAAGCCAGCCCGGTTGAATAGTTCAGAAACAGCTGATTGAATGGAATCAAATTTGGCGGAGACAATCGGTTTACGCGCGAGGAGAATAATATCCCATCCAGGTGTCAGTCGGGGTAACAGCCCGTCCATGCATGCCCGCAAGCGGCGCTTGGCGCGGTTTCGTTCCACCGCGCTGCCAACCGAGCGACCGGCAGCTACCCCCACCCGCACCCCGGGATCCGTGGATGCCAGGACGATTAACACAAGCAGCGGGTGAGCGTACGATTTTCCTGATCGCCGCACCCGCTTGAAGTCTGTGGATCGTCTCAGACGAAATTCCCGTTTCACTCATAGTCCTGGTTGTCAAAACCAGTGTTTCCATCCATCCAACAGCAATTTACCGCATCCGGTTCTTAAAAATCGAAACCGGTTTACCAGCGAACTTTTTTGACATGGTTGTTCATGGACACGGTCAATTTATAGCGACCGCGCAGTCGGCGGCGCTTCAAAACCTCGCGTCCATCAGCCGTGGCAGTGCGCGACCGGAACCCATGCACGCGTACGCGCCGGCGAATTTTGGGTTGATACGTTCGTTTTGTCGACATGAAACCTTTCCTTTCAATTACTCAAAATGCACGAAGGGGTATTATACCGTAACCCCTTCCATCGGTCAATCATCCGGGGCGTTTGAACAACTCTGCCAGTCGGATGGCGCTTTGCTGGTCTGTAATCGCCAGGACTTCATCCCCAACCTCAAAGATCGTCTGACCACGCGGTACGACCATTTCACCATGGCGAATGATCCCCGCAATGACGCATCCTTCCGGAATTTGCAGGTCCTTGATTGCTCTCCCAACAGCCAGGGCACCGGCAGGAATCTTTTCCTCCACAAGGGAATAATTCCCGCGGCGCAGCTTTAACAGGGTCATCATGTCACCCAGCGACATTTCCTCCTGGATCATGCTCGCCATGATCTCTGCCTGGTTTAACTGCACATCCACATGAAATTTTTCATCAAACAACCAGGCATCCCTGGGATTATTGACCCGTGCAATGGTACGCCCCACTCGATATTTTTCCCGGGCGATATAGCACAACAACAGGTTGATATCATCCCGGGTGGTGCAGGCTGCCAGCACTTCGGCATTTTGGATGCCCGCCTGCTCCAGTACTTCCAGGTCAATTGGATTTCCCTCGTGAATGGATTCCGTGGGTAATTCCTTATGAATATGAGCCAGAACATCTTTACGGTCCTCAATCAGATGGACATCGTGATCCTGATCCACCAACAATTTGGCAAGCTGGGCGCCTGTCCGTCCACCACCGGCAATAATTACATACATGGCTCACTCTCCTTTCAAGATCCGTTTCCAAAAAGACTGAATTCCGTGGAGCGTGGCACTCACATGGAGAATATCAAACGTCAAGAGAACCGTATGTGAATCAGGGATCATTGCTTTCCCAGCCCTTGTCAATGAAACAGGAACAACCTCGTCCGTCAGGATTTCCGCCAAGCTGTGACCATTCCATGTTTCCGGAATGGTTACTTCATATATCTCCACTTCCCCATTCCCGGCGGAAAATACAGTGCGGACCTCGCCATGGTAGATCATTTCTTCCAGCCGTTGTGCTGCCCAGCCTGTTGCGCTGATCACCTGGAAATTAAATAATTCGTAAAGTTCCCGGTACGATGGATCAAAATTGCGGGCAACTACATGCTTGACCTTAAATCGCTCGCGGGCAATGTGAGCAACTACAAGGTTGATCGCATCTGAGTTCGTAACGGCAGCAACCGCATCACAGGATTCAATCCCTCCCCGGTGAAGCACATCATAATTCAATACTTCCCCCTCATAGATCCTGCCGGTAAAATCCGGGGGCAAATGTCGGAATGATTCCTCGAGGTTATCAATAATACATACCTCATGACCTCGTTCAAACAACCGGTAGGCAAGCTCGGCACCCATCCGCCCACAACCAACAACAAGTATTTTCATTAGATTACATTCATCCTTTCCCTGCTATTCAACCTGGTAGGGAACTTCTGTAATAACAATCCCTGGACGGTTGAGAAGGATTTTTCGCAGTGTATCTGCAGTCCGGGAGTGCAAGGCATTGCTCATGATCTTCCGAGTCACAAATTGAGGAACCACAATCGAAATGGTTTCGTTTGGTTTGCGCTGCGTATCCAGATCATCAATATATTCCAATAACGGCTCAATAAACAATCGGTACGGAGAATCCAGGATGACGAGACGGACTCCATCCCCCCATACGTCCCACTTTTGCCGAATTTTGTCGGTTTCCTCCTGGTCAATGGACACGTGGACTGCCGTAATATCATCACTTAACATGCGGGCATAGCGTAAGGCAGCCAGTGTCCCGCGATGTACCCCACCAATCGGAATAACCACCCGGTGACGGGTACCGTGAGGCGGCATGCCATAATGCTCCAATGAAAGTTGACCGGCAACTCGTTGATAGTGGCGATGGATTTGGTGAAATATCAATGCCAGCGATGGAATAAGAATGACCACAATCCAGGCGCCATCAGAAAATTTGGTGACTCCAAAGATAATCGCCACAATCATGGTTACAAGAGCACCAAGTCCATTAATCAGCATTTTGAACCACCAATGGTTGTCATGTTTCAGGATGGAACCGCGCTCTTTGACTTCTTCACCGGGTTTCAATCGCCCAGACTTCCACCAGCGATGTGCCATGCCGCTTTGAGAAAGGGTAAACGAGAGAAATACGCCGATGGCATAGAGTGGAATTAACCGGGTCACGCTGGCTTGAAATACAATAATCAGCAGACTGGCAACCAATGCCAGTGTTCCAATACCGCGCGAGTAAACCAGGCGGCTGCCCCGATATGCCATTTGACGGGGAAGGAATCCATCTGTCGCCATCATGGCACCAAGCCTGGGAGACCCATTAAAAGCTGTATTTGCAGCCATCATTAAAATAACCGTGGTGGCAGCAATTACCAGGATATAGAATATTCCCCGGCTGTCAAAAGCAGTCCGTGCCAATTGTGAAATCAACGTTTCTTCTTCCGAAGGTAACGCTCCAATTTGATGGGCAAGGAATGTAATTAAAAACATCAAAGTGCCAAGGATTAGTCCCATCATGATTAAGGTTTTCCCAGCGTTCTTGCTGCGGGGTTCCTTGAATGCTGTCACGCCATTGGAGATTGCCTCAACACCAGTCAATGCAGTGGTTCCACTGGCAAACGCTTTTAAGACCAGGAAGAGTGTCACGGGCTGCAGGGTGGTATGGAGTTCCATGATATCCATGGGAGGGCTGTCCACAAAACCCAGCGTACCGGCAAAGAACCGGATCATTCCAACAATGACAGTCAAAAAGGTCATCAGCAGGAAAAAATAGGTTGGAATTGCAAACGTTATCCCGGCTTCCTTGACACCCCTCAGGTTGATAAGCATGATGAAAATTACCATGCCAACGGCAATCCATACCCGGTATTCGTAGATGGCTGGAAATGCAGAAACCAATTGCGCAACAGAAGATGAAATGGAAACAGCAACAGTCAGGATGTAATCCATTAATAGTGCCGATCCTGCCGTGAGAGCAGCTGTTTCCCCAAGATTATCCCTGGCTACAATATAGGCTCCCCCACCATCCGGATATGTATGGATGGTTTGTTCATAGGATAAGATCAACAGGAGCAATAAAACACAAATGGCAATCGCCAATGGAATGGAATAGCCAAAGGCACCCATCCCTGCTGCAGCCAGGACAATCAGCATTTCCTGTGGTGCATATGCAACCGAGGACATTGCATCCGAAGAAAAGATTGCCAGTCCGATAGTTTTCCCAATTGTCTGATGGGGAGCATCTGCCGTTTGGAGTGGTCTGCCGATCAGCCAGGTGGAAAGAGAAGGCGGCGGTTTGTAAGCCGTTTTCCGCCGCATAACATTGGATGATTCTCGATGATCAAAGCTCATATAAACCAGTATGAAAAAAAATCCATCACACCGACCAGGGTGTGAACAAAACGGAGGTGATTATATGTCAATCACCAACAGTCGTCAATCAAAAAATTATATCCCAAATTTGAGAGGTTTTAACAGGAATCGCGCTGAAATCCGCTTTCGTTGAGAATAACAACATCCCAGGGCTGTAATGTAATGGAATCCATGACGTCCAATGGATGATGGCTGTAAACAATCCGGTATGCAAAACCTGCATGTTTGAGATCCAAAAACCGGATTTCTGCTGTGGGATTAAGCAAGATTAAACAAGCTTGTTCCGGTGAAACACGCCGGTAAGCCAGGATTTGATCATCCTGGAACACGACTGCTTCATATTCACCTTCCTGCAAGGCAGGATTTTCCCTTCGCACTTCGATAATCCGTTGATAATACCACCAGAGTGAATTCGGATCCTGCAACTGGTCATGCACGTTGACTCCGTGCTGGTAATTATCATTCACAGGAAGCCAGGGTTTCACATTCGCCGGACAGAAACCGCCATGCGGAGCATTTTCCCACTGCATGGGGGTGCGGGCTTTATCCCGCCCGCGCTGCGAAGCATAAACAGCAGCCAGTTCCGGGGGAGCACCCATGAGCCGGATTTCCATTTCGTACGCCTGGGAGCTGAGAGGGTCCCGAAAATCTGACGGATTTTCAATGGAGGCATTGGTCATACCAATTTCCTCCCCATAGTATAAGAATGGAGTCCCCTTAAGGGTCAATAACATCGCCAGGTTAAGCCGGGCAATTTCTTCGTCATGCTGACCGTCCCCAAACTCACTGATCATCCTGCCGCAATCATGATTCCCCAGTGGATTGCACTGCCAGCCTTTTGACGGGATCCCAGCCAGGCGCTCCTCCTGGTTTTTGCGAACCCAATCCGCTGTCAACCAGCGGGTTCGCATCAGTGGAAAATTGAACACCATATGAAGTTCATTTTCCCCATTTCCATAATAGGTCATGTCGTCGGTTTCTCCCACCAGAACCCGATCTGGATATTCATCCACCACCGACCGCAGTTCCTGCATTAATTCATGGATTCCAGGTTGATCATGCTGAGGTTGATACATTTCCTCCCATAACCGGGCAACCCGGGCATGCTCAGCTGCGGTTTGAGCCAGCCTGTCCATGCGGTATAAATCATCCTGGGTAACACCGGCTTTATGGTCCGGCAGGGCTGGGTCCTCAAAGATGGTTCCCACAGCATCCAGGCGGAATCCATCCACCCCCATATCCAGCCAGAAGCGAACCGAATCCCACATCGCATTCCGCACATCCGGATGCTGCCAGTTTAAATCCGGTTGTTCCTTGAAGAAATAGTGATAGTAATACTCTCCTGTTGTTTCATCAAATTCCCAGGCAGACCCGCCAAAGGCGGACAGCCAGTTATTGGGAGGACCATGTTTATGACCGGGATGCCAGACATACCAATCCCGCTTGGGGTTGGTTTTACTGGAGCGCGACTCGATGAACCAGGGATGCTGGTCAGAGGTGTGATTAAGCACCAGGTCTAGGATAAGGTACATGCCGCGCTCATGGAGACCATCGAGAAAGCAGCGGAAATCATCAAGGGTGCCATATTCGGGGGCAACAGCAGTGTAATCGGCAACATCGTAGCCGCAATCCACCTGCGGAGATGGATAATGGGGAGACAACCAGATGGCATCCACGCCGAGGTCTTTGAGATAGTCCAGCCTGCAGATCATACCCGCCAGATCACCAATGCCATCGCCGTTGCTATCGGCAAAGCTGCGGGGGTAAATTTGGTAAAAAACTGCTTTTTGCCACCATTTCATCTTCGTAATATTCCTAGATCTGTTCGTTTTAAATTGTCCGTAAAGTCATCCAGAGCAATATTTCGGTTATCTATTCATCAAGGGAGTTGTCTATAATCGTTCCCCAAAAACCATCAGGCGTCCATTCCAAAAGTTGCACAAGCGAAATCTGGTTGGTCAACCGCTCCGGTGAATTTATGGCTACGCGCAGATAATGATCCGTTAATCCATGGAGTCGCCAACCATATTTTCCATAAGCATCTGTCGATTCCCACAACACAGACACCACTTCACCAAGAAATTGTTGCTGGAACTGTTTGGCAGAGACAGCCAGCGTTTTCCGTAGGATGGCATTTCTCTCCTTGCGAACTGGCATTGGCACAGGATCAGGCATTCGTTCTGCAGCCGTTCCCGGGCGTGGCGAAAAAGTGAAGACATGCCCACCTGAAAACTGTACTTTTTCCACAAATTGCAGCGTCTCCTCAAATTCGGCATTCGTCTCGCCGGGAAAACCCGCAATCACATCCGTCGTGATTGCCATTTTCGGAATGGATCTGCGTATGTCAGAGATCATCGCAAAAAACGATTCCGGAGTGACCTTGCGCGCCATTCTTTTCAATACCGCTGACGAACCGGATTGAAGCGGCAGGTGTACATGCTGGCAAACCCGTCCATTTTCCCAAAGAGACCAGAAATCTCCTTCCAGGTCCCATGGCTCAACAGAGGAAAGCCGGATGCGGGGAATATCTGTTTCAGCCAGCAGGAAGCGCACCAGCGCCGCCAGTGTGCCGGGTTCAGGAAAATCACTTCCCCAGGACCCAAGATGAACGCCGGTGAGCACAACTTCCTGGACGCCTCCTGCCTGGGCAGCCAGGGCATCCCTCAGGACATCACCAGCCAATCGGCTGCGCCCCTTCCCCCGCGCCAGCCGGGTGATGCAGTACGTGCAGAAATTATCACAACCATCCTGCACCTTGATAAAGCTGCGCGTGCGCGAGTGGGCACCGGGGAGCGGCTGGCGCGCGATGGGTTCCTGATCAAAAACAGATGGTTCCAAATCCAGCACCTGGCTGACCAGGTCGTCCTTATCGAGGTTGTTAATTATCCATTCCACATTTGGGAGCGCAGCAGCCCTGGACGGGTCCAGGGTTGCCCAGCAGCCGGTTGCCACGATTCTGGCGCTGCTCCGCCGCGCTGCATTCCGAATTTTACCGCGGGAGTCCGAAGCTGCTTCTCCAGTCACAGCACAGGTATTCACAATCACCAGGTCGGCTTCCTCCGGGGAGGGAACCAGGTCATGCCCCGCCATACGCAACTGGGCGGCATACCTCTCCAGTTCCGCCTCATTCAGCTTGCAGCCAACCCAGTCCAAATATACTTTCATTGTGAGAGAAGATTATACCAGTCCATGTGTTCAGGGCTGTATGACAATAAAATGATCGAACAGGATTTTCACGTCACCTTCCGCAAAGGTTCCAGCGAGCAAGCCAACGTCCCCCAAAATGTACGTGTCATCTGTCACCTGCCTGATCAGTTTGCCGTTCACCCATAGGGAAAGTTGATCACCCACACAATCCACCCGGATTGTATTGGGAAGGTCACCCTGTTGGGCTTCTGGAATAAATTCCAGCACCTCCCCACCTACCACTTCCACACCATTCTGGGTTTTCTTCCAGATACCACCATATCCGTCACTACCTATTGTAAATGCGTAAAAATGACTGTCGTCCTGGTAACGGCAAAGGATGCCATACTGGTTGTCATCTGGTCCCAATTCCTTCTGTCCCACAACCAAAATGATGACATCCTTGTACGACTTTCCTGCCACCGTCCACTGGTCAAGATAAGGTTTTTCTACTTCCAGTGACAATTTACCCTCGGAAATTTCCACCCGGCTCCCATCCAGGCTGGCGGTCTTCCATCCATTGGTTTGAAGATCAAATTCTTCAGAAAACAAGACAGTTCCAGATACAGGTTGAGTCTCTGCTATCGGATTAGTGGAACTGCATCCTCCAGCAAGCAGGAACAATCCCAATATCCCAAGCAGGAACCATCGCCGATGCAATTGCTTGATCATCCCTATTTCTCCATCTCATCCAGCAGACGGGCAGCCATCCAGCCAATGGAACCACCCTCCGAAAATTCCACCGCGCGTTTGAATGCCTGGTTCGCATCCCCGGTTTTTTGACCTTGTAAATAAAGAACCCCAAGATAATAAAAAGCAGTGGCATTTCCCGGATCCAACTCGATTGCTTTCCTTAAGAATTGTTCCGCATTGACAAGATCTCCCGATGTCAGCAATCCCCACCCCATCAAAGCCTGTAAATCCGCATTTTTCGGGTCCAGTTGCAGTGCGGTACGCGCAGATGGAATCCCCAAGTCCTGGACCTGGATGCCGGTATTGAAACAATACGCAGCCAGCGACTGCCAGACGGATGGATTCTCCGGCTCCAGTTCCACAGCCTTTAAGTAATGATTCAGGGCAGTGTCCAGTTTCCCCATTTGCTGGTAGGTTGAGCCAAGCTCCACCTGCCAAATACCGAGCAGGGGCTGCTCCTCTGCCAGGGATTGGAGATATTCCAGCGCCTTATCCGGTTGACCCTGGCTCCGCCAATACGCTGCTGCCGATGAACGAACAATCGTTGAATCGGGTGACAGTTTCAGTGCATATTCCAAAGTAGGTGCAGCGTCCCTGCCCAGCTTCTGCTGAACCTGGCTAAGCAGCGCCCACGCTTCCGCTGCTTGTGGAGCAAGATGTACCGCCCTGTTCATGGCTTCCTCTGCCAGGTCCCAGCTTTCAATATACGCCAGTGCCCGCCCAATCACAACCAGTTGATAGGCTTGATCCTCGTTTCGTTTTGCTGTTTCTGCCGCATCCACCAGCTTGATGGATCGGGTCTGGTAGACTGGATCCAGGCTCCCGGCTGCCTGCAGCCAGATCATTGCCCGGTCAGGATCCGCAGCCAGGTGGACCAATCCCGCATAATAATTTGCCTTTCCCGAGGTTGGATACTGCATTACCCATCCCTGGGCAGCCTCCCGGGCAAAGTCAAAATTCCCCTCCAAACGCTGATACCTTACCAACTCCAAATACATATCTTCTGAAAGATCATCTTGAGAAAGCAATCCCTGCCAGGTTTGCTTCGCCTGGTCGATCTGTCCATTTCTTAAATAAAGTTCCGCCATCTGGAACAACATTTCCGCATCCAGTGATTCGATGCCCTCAAGATGTTCCAATGCCATCACAGATGCCGCATCGTCACCAGTATCTAACGCTTCTTTTGCCAGTTGATGCCACAAATCAACCCGCCAGGGTTGATATTTCAACAGGTTTTGTAATGCTTCTGTCCGGCTGTCCGATCCTTCTGCGCTGCCTACTTCATTAACAACCCGCCAATTTTCCAGTACATCCTGTGGCAGCGGTTGTGGTTGGGTAACCGCCAGCGTAATCAGAAGGAGTAAGGATATCAGCCCAAAGACAGTCCGCCCGGATTGCATCGTGTTACCTGCTTAAAACAACCCCGCCAAGAGTGGAGATGAAAAATCCGCCTTCGGACCGGATAATCCCTTCAATTTCATTTTCCAGTTTTTGCATTTTTTCTTCCGGGACTGCCTCCATCATCCACGTGGAGCGAAGGTATTCCATCAGGGCATCCGTTTCCGTCACCCACAATTGATTTGGGAATGGATGGATTTCCACAGTCTCAAATATTGGGGAAAGATATCCCAGCGCATTTTCCAGGGTAAAACGCTCTGATCCCTTGGCAAGGGGATAAGAATCCGGGAGATGCATCCCGATAAAGTCATGCAATTCCTTCATATGACCCGCCCCATTGGTCGCAGTGCAGAGCCACCCTCCCGGTCTCAATATTCGTCGAAATTCACGTACAGCCAGATGGATATCCGGCACGTGGTACAACATGTGATTGGCAAGAATCCCATCCATGCTGCCAGATTTCAATGGAATCGACTGGGCATCTGCTGCCAGGAAAGCGAACCGTTCATCATCCACCAGGGCAGCCCTGGCATCCCCCACCATCCCGGCGGAAAGATCAGCCAGCAGAATGTGGATGTTCCGTGGAAGCAGCGCCCAGTTTTCCAGCCAAAATCTACCCGCACCACATCCAATATCCAGAACTGCTTCCCCCCCTCGCATTGGAATCGTATCGAGCAGAAATCGAAACCAGTTCCGATCTTGCTTTCCAAAACGGACATGCAGGGATGTCCGTGCATTCAACCTGTCTGCCCGGCGATATTGTTGATTCTTCAAGTAAGTCTGGTCATCGATCTGGCTCAAGGTCACATCCTCCACCATTTATTTTACCTTGACAGAGAGAATAATCAGTGATAAAAAAGAACACGTTGGGTGGTGATTGCCATTCTACAGAATATTTATGAAAGAGAGAGTAAGTAGGAATGTCAGAACGTATTGTTGGAACGGTTAAGTGGTTCAATCCAGCCAAGGGTTTTGGTTTCATTGGTCGGGATGATGGGGATGATGTTTTCGTCCACTACACCGCCATCCAGATGGATGGATATCGTCAGTTAAAAGAAGGTCAGCGCGTCGAATTTTCGGTAGAAAAAGGACCCAAGGGTCTGCAGGCTGCCGATGTCCGACCGGTGGAATAATTTCCCCTTCAACAAAAACTGAATACCATGAGCGGGTCGCTGCCACGACCCGCTTCTGATTTAAATCATCCTCCCCTCACCCCAAACAGGAGTGCCACCAGTTTGCTGTATTCAGAAATGGTCGCTCTCCACCCGCGGGTGCTGAAAAACCAGGTGGCTGGCTTATACCAGTGATCACCGGCTGGTTGAATCAAAACACGGAACCCACTGCCACGAAACACCTCCCGGAATAGAAGTCTGGTTCGGAATACATGATAAGGATCCGTAATTACCAACGCAGATTCCAATTCATTGTTTATCATTGCTGTCAACACATGCCGGGCTTCATCATATGTGCTTGTGGACATCCCCCGGGTAATCAGGATGTCATCTTCATCAACGCCCCGCTTCAATAATTCTTCCCGCAAAACACGGACAGCAGCGATGTTGCTCCCTGGATACACATCGCCAGTGTCTGTCAGTATAAGAATGTCTCCCTTGCCTTGTCCATAAAGATTGAGAGCTTCACCAACCCGCTCGTTTCCACCCCCACTGAGCAGTACAATCGCATCCGACGACCTGACTGGATCCGCCGCAACCAGTAGAGAACCAGTTGCAAACAAAACCAGCCAGGCTGCAACAGGGAAGAGAAGCAGGCATCCCCAACCATACCTCCACTTGGGAATCATCCTGCCGTCAGCCGGTAGGACATTCATACCCGCTCCAGTGCCGCTTTCATCCGGTCCAGACCTTCCTTCAATACGGAACGCGGGCAGCCAAAGTTGAGGCGCACAAATCCCTCGCCGCCCGGTCCAAATTCCCTGCCATCATTCAAACCAACCAGGGCATGTTCCAGGAAGAAGTGATATGGATCTGGGATTCCGGCAGTGCGGCAATCCAGCCACGCGAGATAGGTACCCTCTGGTGTGGGCATGGAAATTTGCGGCATCTCCCGCCGCAATGTTTCCACCAGGAAATCCCGGTTATTACGCAGGTATTCCAACAGCGAATCCAGCCAGGGAGCACCTTCCCGGTAAGCCGCTTCAGCAGCCACCAAACCAAGCAGATTCACCCAGCCAACTAATCCTTTGCGACCGGCATTCAATTTCCTGCGCAATTCAGGATCAGGCACAACCGCAAACGAACACTCCAGCCCGGCAATGTTGAAGGTCTTGCTGGGTGCCATGAAAGTGACGGTATTGCGGGCTATCTCCGGGGAGATGGTGGCAGTCGGGTAATGCTCGCAGGGTGGGTACACCAAGTCGGCATGGATTTCATCAGAACAAATGGTAATCCCTTGTCTCAGGCAGATTTCACCCATCCGTTCCAGTTCATCCCGCCGGAACACCCGCCCCAGTGGGTTATGCGGACTGCACAGGATGAATAATTGCGGCTTCTGGGATGCTGCTGCTTCAAATGCATCCCAATCCACTTCATACTGACCTCCCGGACCTGGGACCATGGGAGTGGTGATCAATTGATTGCCGGTATTCTTTGGAGCGGCAAGAAAGGGGGGATAGACCGGCGTCTGCACCAACACTCCGGCACCCGGTTCCGCCAGGGCATGGCACGCCCAGTTGATGCCTGTCACAACACCGGGCACAATCAGCAATTCCTCCGGATGCACCTCCCAATGAAACCTCGCCTGGAGCCACTGGAGAATTGCCTCCGTCAGCCCGGGAGACTTCCCCGGATAGCCAAACACACCATGGTCTATCCGTTCATGCAGAGCGCGCAGAACCGGTTCCGGTGAGATAAAATCCATGTCCGCCACCCACATGGGTAAAACATCCTCAGGGTAGGCATTCCACTTAACGCTTTCCGTGTTACGTCGGTGTATGACTGTATCAAAATCGTAGCCCATGGTTTTCCTCGCAGTTGATTTGATCCTGGTTGGATTGTACCATTGCCACGCGGGAATACCCTGCAAGGAATTTGCCCCACCATTTCCTTTGGCAGTATAATCATCCCATGCTTAATGCTCCCCATCTCCACATCCTCGAATCGCCGGACTGGCAGGAGTATGCCCTCCTGGATAGCGGAAACGGGCAAAAACTGGAACAGTATGGTCCATTCCGCCTGGTTCGTCCAGAAGCGGAAGCAGTCTGGGAACCTGGTCTGCCCCTACGGGAGTGGGATTTGGCGGATGCCATATTTCACCCAGCCCCCGAGGAAAATGGCGGTCACTGGGAACCAAATTGCCGTACCCTGCCGGACCGTTGGAAGATGCAATACAGGTCATTAAAATTTTGGGCGGCAGCCACCTCCTCCCGCCACCTGGGGGTATTTCCCGAACAGGCTGCCCAGTGGGATTGGATTGAATCACAAGTGAAATCGGCTGCCCAGCCATCCCGGGTTCTCAATTTGTTTGGCTACACGGGGATTGCCTCATTAGCTGCAGCACATGCCGGGGCACAGGTCACACACCTGGATGCTTCACGCAAATCCATCACTTGGGCAAAGGAAAACCAGCAGTTAACCGGTTTGCCTGAAACATCCATCCGCTGGATGCTGGATGATGCGCTCAAATTTGTTCAAAGGGAAGCCCGACGGGGATCCTGCTACGAGGGAATCATCCTGGACCCACCCAAATTTGGGCGCGGACCCAAGGGGGAGGTCTGGGAATTTTACAAACTGCTGCCCAACCTGTTAAACGCCTGCCGGGAGATACTCTCACCCAATCCCCAATTTGTCATTTTGACAGCTTATGCCGTTAAAGCATCTGCGCTGACCCTCCATTACGCCCTATCTGATATGATCACCGACCGAAAGGGTACATTGGAAGCAGGTGAAGTGGTATTGACAGAAAAAAGCCGCCGCCGCCTTCTTTCCATGGCAATTTATGCCCGCTGGTCGGCAGGTTAATTTTATATATTCATGACTTTCCAATCCATTCCACTCATTCAGGAGGCACCCCATGTTTCAAAAAATCAACAATAGTTGGGAACTGGTGAAAACCAGTGCCCGTGTCCTTGGCAAGGACAAGGAACTGATTATTTTCCCCATCATTTCTGGAATTGCCCTGTTTCTTGTCTCCCTGACTTTCATGATTCCAATGTTTATGACGGGTTTCCTCGAATCTTTGAGTGAAAGCTTTGAGATTATTGGAATTGTTGTTCTGTTTCTCTTTTATGTGGTGCAATACACTGTGATGTTCTTCTTCAACACAGCATTGGTCGGTGCCGCAATGATCCGCCTGAACGGCGGGGACCCTACCGTTGGAGATGGGTTCCGGATTGCATTCAGCCGGTTCAGCACCATCATCGGTTATGCGCTGATTGCTGCCACAGTTGGGGTTCTCCTGAAGACAATTTCGGAAAAGAGCAAGGGACTCGGTCGGGCAATCATCTCAATGATCGGATTGGCATGGAACATTGCCACATTCCTGGTGGTTCCGGTGCTTGCTGTTGAAAAAGTGGGACCATTCGATGCAGTAAAACGGTCGGTGGCTTTGCTTAAAAAGACCTGGGGGGAACAAATCGTGGGGAACCTCGGTTTGGGAGCCTTCTTTGGGCTGGTGACGTTCCTGGTTATTCTTGTTTTCGTTGGGGCAGCTGTTGGTCTCACCATCTGGCTGGAATCCGCACTCCCTGCAATCATTATTGGCATCGCCCTGGTACTGATTCTGGTTGGGATCAACCTGGTGCAATCCACGCTGAATGGTGTGTACACAGCAGCAGTCTATCAATATGCCACCGGCGCCCAACGAACAAGCGAATTTGCACCCGAACTGGTGGAGGGTGCTTTCCGCGCCCAGTAGCACCATCCCGGAAAATCAAAAGAAACACCTAGGGAACTGAATGGAATTATATCCATGCCCTCGTTTTATAGCGTCTCAAGAATCGTTTCTCTGGAAAATAGTGGTATAACACATGTCCGAACTTCCCCCATCAAAAATTAAACCTCCATCCATCAGACAACTCCCCCGCAACGTTTGGGCGGTTGGGTTCACCAGCCTGTTTATGGATATTTCCTCCGAGATGGTGATTAACATCCTGCCCTTGTTCCTTGCCAACGTACTGGGAGTGCAGACGAGCATCATTGGGTTGATTGATGGAATCGCCGAAGCAACCGCCAGCCTCTTAAAAATGTTTTCCGGATGGCTTTCCGACCGACTGGGTGCGCGCAAGTGGCTGGCAGTTGCCGGGTATGGTTTATCTGCAGTGGTTAAGCCGTTTTTCTACCTTGCTAACACCTGGGGGCTGGTGGCAGGCGTACGCTGGGCAGATCGAATCGGCAAGGGAATTCGCACAGCCCCCCGTGATGCCCTTGTGGCAGATTCTGTCACCAAGGAAATCCGCGGACTTGCATTCGGCTTCCACCGGGCAATGGATACCGCCGGAGCGTTGATTGGCATTCTGGTAGCAGCATTGGTGGTCTGGCTGGCTCAAAAGAATCAACTTGCCCTATCCAGGTCCACCTTCCAGGTGATTGTCTTGATCAGCCTTGTACCTGCCTTCCTGGCAGTCCTGTCCCTTGTGATTGGTGCCCGGGATGTGGCAGTTACAGGAAAGCGCGCTGCACCCAAAATTTCCCTGCGCAGCATGGGTAAACCCTTCATCGTTTTCCTGGTTATTGTGGGCATTTTCACCCTGGGTAATTCTGCGGATGCATTCCTGGTATTGCGGGCACAAAACCTGGGCGTTTCGGTGACCGGAATCCTGATCATGCTGGCAATTTTTAACCTGATCTACACCCTGGTTTCAACCCCGGCTGGTTCCCTTTCGGACCGGATTGGACGCCGCCGATTGATTATCGGTGGATGGTTAATTTATGGACTCATTTACTTTGGATTTGCACTGGCAAAATCCGCCTGGCAGGTCTGGTTATTGTACGCGGCCTATGGCTTGTATTATGGACTTGCCTACGGATCCGCCAATGCCATGGTAGCAGACCTGGTACCGGATCATTTGCGCGGAACTGCTTATGGCACTTATAATGCGGTCATCGGGTTGCTTGCATTTCCCTCTTCCCTGATTGCCGGCATCCTGTGGCAGGGCGTGGGATCATGGAGTGGCTGGGGACCTTCAGCACCGTTTTTCTTTGGAGGGACACTGGCGCTGGTTGCCGCATTGTTCATGCTCTTCTGGATGCCCAAAACCAGACCGGATTCTCAAATGGAATAATCAATTCTGACCAATGAACTTGAATTAAATGGATATAATAGGTGCATTCCCTTATTATCAGGACTGCACTTATGACTGTGGAAATTCGAGAAGTCAGAACAATCCGTGATTTAAAAAAGTTTGTCCGCTATCCGCTTACCCTGTATAAAGACAATCCGTATTATGTTCCAAGTTTGTTTGCGGATGAGCTGAATACGCTTCGGGCGGATAAAAATCCAGCCTTTGCAGATGCCAAAGCCAGGTATTGGTTGGCATATCAAAATGGGCGGATTGTTGGGCGCGTGGCTGCCATTCATGTGCCCAAGCACGAACATAAATGGGGTGATAAATATCTTCGCTTTGGCTGGTTGGACTTTATTGATGATCCGGAAGTTGTCAAAGCGCTGATCAGCCGGGTGGAGGAATGGGCAATTGAATTGGGAATGAACGGTGTTCATGGTCCGCTTGGCTTCACAGACCTGGACCGCGAGGGAATGTTAATTGAAGGGTTCAACGATATTGCCACCCTTGCCACAAATTATAACTATCCCTATTACCAAAGACGAATTGAAGAATTGGGGTACAGTAAAGATATCGATTGGCTTGAATACGAGA
>Ga0208197_1000809_pt1 | contig 35998 bp, 26 predicted proteins | sample AD_JPNNA4_MetaG_FD_184444 | JGI IMG/M metagenome (GOLD analysis project Ga0208197, IMG submission 184444) | Active sludge microbial communities of municipal wastewater-treating anaerobic digesters from Japan - AD_JPNNA4_MetaG (SPAdes) (version 2) | ecosystem: Engineered > Bioreactor > Anaerobic...
TTTTGGATTATAGATTTTATCTATGTTCTTATGAATAAGAAGAAACTTTATGGGTGATCTTAGAATTTCTAAGTTATGAGGTTGCTTTACAGCAACCTCATAATATGGATGAACATCATGTTCTTTATAAGCATCGAGTATACAACAAAAGATTGGGATTTGCTTAGTCCGTATTGCGGATTATCATTATATATTTTGTAAAAACATAATATCTATTCATATTTGAATAAGTCGCTCTATTTATTTTCAACTCCATTTTAGAATTAAAATCCCATGCGTCATAATATGGTGACATAGGTCTGACTGACCTTGCAATAATGGTTTCTTTTCCGTCTTCATTTATCCAATTTTGGACACATTCTTTCGCTTCAAATAAAGATTTTTGTCCTTTCTTTGATGTTCTCTCTATCATGAAGTGTCTAAGAACTTGGAAGCCTTTAAAGGTTGTAATAATTGTATAATAGAAAGCCTCTGTAATTCCTAATCTTCTTGTTTTTTCTATTTCCAATTTATTTCCACAATGAGGACATATCGTCGTCTTCTTTGCTGATGGATTATCAAATGTCTTTCCACATTCAGAACACCAACATTGGTTCTTTGACATATACGCTTGACCTATAATGATGTGCTTATAAGCCCATTTCTGTTGCGTTGTTGTCATTAGAGGAAGTTCTTCACTTAACTTCACTACTTGTTTTTGTAACTTTGTCTTTGCTTTCATATCCCTTAAAATAATGTTAGTTGAACTTCTTTTTTCTCCTCTACCTTTTTTGTCGGCTGCTTTATCATCCGTCTATATGCTTCCTCCTGTACTTGTTTTATTGCATTCTGACGAGCCTCTTCTTTTTCTTCTGCTGTCAATTCTATTGTATGATTGACAACAACTTGGCATTGATTTTTTTCTACTTGCAAATTATCCTCATCATAGTAATGAACTGCTAAAGAGTAAATCTCCTCATCTGCGAATCCACAACATCCGCTTTTCTTAACTTCATTGATAATGAAATCTACACATTCATCTATGCTCTTATTTACTTTTCTATACGCAGAAGCAAACAAGGCATCGCTTTCAGCTCTATTATCTAAATAGGTCTTAATCACTTTCTTAAATTGGTCTGTTCCTTTTCCCATATTACAAATTTTAAATTTTTATGTTGATTCTTGAACTGAGAGAGTTGAGTTTCAAACATCTATCTCTCGAATTCGACTTTTTTTATCATGCGTCATCTGTCGCTTCGGTCGTTTTCGTTTCGGAAGCATTTGGGTGTAGGGAATAGGAATTGCAAGTTTTTTGGACTAAATACTACCCGACATAGGAGGGTGGAGATTTCGGCCAAAACAGAAGGCTTGAACTTGTTTTTCCGTAATGACCGTAATCACCTTCGCGACGATAACGAAATACCGAGGCACTGCATACAGCTACTGAAAAAGGAGAATCTCGAAAAAAGAGATAGATTATGCCGGTTTTTCCGCTTATATGACTATTTTTTTTACTTAGAACATTATAAATTAATGTATTATAACAATTCCTTTTTATTGTCTTATTTGCTATCTTTGTGACTATTGAATAAATCATTATATGAAAGTAATATTAGCTGAGAAACCATCTGTTGGTAAGTCAATTGCAGCCTGTTTAGGAGTTTCCGGTAAGGGAGACGGATTCTTAGAAGGTAATGGATATCAAGTAACTTGGGCTTTCGGCCACCTAGTAGGGCTGGCTGAACCTGAATCGTACCTCTCCGACGGAGATGGTAAGTGGAAACTGGAGGATCTTCCGATTATTCCCTCCAATTTTATTTACGAACCTAAGGTCTCCGATGGCGGCGCCCGGAAACAATTCAACACTATAAAAAAACTGTTCGGTGAGGCCGACGAGATAATTTGCGCAACGGATGCTGGTCGAGAAGGTGAAGCTATCTTCCGTTACATCTACGATGTTATCCACTGCAAAAAACCCGTCAAACGTCTTTGGATCTCATCTTTGACGGATGTCGCTATAAAAAAGGGCTTTTCTGATCTCCATGACGGCGACGAATTCCTTAATCTTTACGAAAGTGCGAAGGCTCGCGCTGAAGCGGATTGGTTGATTGGTATGAACGCTACTCGCGCTCTTACGCTATCGGCTGGTAACGGTAGCGGAGTCCTATCCATCGGTAGGGTTCAGACTCCTACGCTAGGAATGATCTGTAATAGGTTTTTAGAAAACAAAAATTTCATTCCTAAACCCTTTTTCACGGTCAACTGCGAACTGGAAAAGGGGTCCAAATTCTTCGCCTCGCTTTCTGATAGATTTGATAAGAAAGAGGATGCAGAACTGATCATCTCAAGTATATCTGATAGTCTTACTCTGTCGGATAAAATTCAAACTGAAATAAAAGAAAAGGCTCCGCTTCCTTTTGATATAACGTCCTTACAGGCGGAAGCTAATAGACGCTTCAAATTCAAGGCTCAGAAGACTTTGGATATCGTTCAAAGTCTTTATGAGGCTAAAAAAGTGACTTATCCTCGTACGGGTTCACGTTACCTCGGTACGGATATGATTGATGAGGTCGCTAAGAAGATTGGTAAGTTGTCTTCCCTTCAGTATTCTACTGCCTTCGTTGGTTGCGCTAACTCCATTAACAACTCTTGCATCAATAAAACGTGTTTCAATGATGCTAAACTAACGGATCACCACGCTATCATACCTACCTTCGAAAACATATCTAATGATGCCTCGGATTTTAATGAGGATAAAAAAGCGGGAATCTCAAAAGAAGATGAAAGAAAAATATATGAACTGATAACTAAACAGCTCGTTATGGCTCTCCTCCCAGTTTGTGTCAAAGATAAACTGACTTATGAGTTTTCTATTGATAACGATAGGAAACTGACGGCTTCGGGAATCTCAATTAAAGAGGCTGGATGGCGCGCTATTTTCGAAGAGGTGGCCTCCGAAGAGGATGAAAGGGAGGAAAACCAAAAACTTCCTAATCTCCAAAAAGGTGACGTCTGTTCGGTTATTTCTAAAAATATACTCTCTAAGATGACCCAGAAGCCTCCGTTACTTACGGAAGCTTCTCTCCTTAAAAAGATGGAGAGCGCTGGTAAAGATATTGATGATTCTGAACTCTCTAAGGCTATTAAGGATTGCGGTCTTGGAACTCCCGCTACTCGCGCCGCCATCATTGAGACTCTATTTAAGAGACAGTATGTCGTGAATGAGAAAAATTACCTCGTCCCTACGGATCGTGGTCTTTCTTTATTTCTTCTTATTAAGGATTATCCTGTAGCAGACGTCTCTATGACCGGCGAGTGGGAAATGAAACTCAATAAAATAGCGGACGGAGATTTCTCTAAAGGCGATTTTAACGAGGAGATTAAGGTTTATACCAAAAATCTCACCTCTAATCTTTCTCTTATTAAAGCTGGTTCTGTAGCTGCTAATGTCTCTTTTCGTCCTGTCGTGGGCAAATGCCCGGTCTGCGGAAAGGATATTATTGAAGGCCAAAAATCGTTTTATTGCTCTGGATATAAAAAAGATGATGAGAATTCTTGTAATTTTGCCGTCCGAAAAGAAATTGCCGGGAAAGCAATTTCTTCTGCTCAGGTAAAAAAACTTTTGCTCAAAGGGCAAACGGATCTGATCAGCGGTTTTACTTCCAAATCTGATAAGAAATTTGACGCTTTCCTTACTGTGGAAGGTAATGAGGTGAAGATCAAATTTCCGGAAAGAAAAGAAAATGTTGTCGTGGGCAAATGCCCGGTCTGCGGGAAAGACCTCGTAGAGGGTTCGAAGTGCTTCTTCTGCTCAGGCCATAAGAAGGATGATGAGAACTCTTGCAATTTTGTCATTTGGAAGGAACTTGCCGGGAAAGCAATTTCTTCTGCCCAGATTGAAAAACTTTTGGTGAATGGTCAGACGGACTTGATCAACGGATTCGTTGCTAAATCCGGCAAAAAATTCGATGCTTACCTTGTCCTCGAAGAGAACAAGGTAAACTTCAAATTTCCAGATAAAAAATAGAAGAAAGGCGGTTCTTCTCCTTGTGAAAGGAGAGTTCTCATTATTATTGATTAAGGTTTATTATTCGATTTTTTCGAATGTGGATTTTAGTGGACTTCAATATTTTTTAAATTTTTTTGGAACCGTCTGACGGTGCTGTTCTTGAGAAAGAGTAGCATCGTCATTTTTTACATTTTGACGGTTTTTTTCTGTTCTAGCCTCTTTTGTTCAAAGAGGGAACAATCCCTCATATACGATTCTTTGTTACTTGCGAATTCTGTATAGGTCAGTTTTTTGTCCTGCCTGTTCTTATTTATCTCCCTCAATACCATCACATCGTCGTTCCAATCCTTCATGACCGCTTTTTCCAACTGCGTAAATGGTAGTCGGTGGGTCCTTAGCATAGCTTCGCATAGCGATCGCTTTGCAAACATATTATTCGGATATTCTATCACGATTCTTTGGCCTTCTTCTCCCGTCTTCTCCTCTATCTTTACATCTGAATTCACCAATTCTTTCATTTGTAAGGCGTTGGTATAACTTCCTTGTTCCTTATATCTGATCTCAAACTTCTGAATTTCCATGTCTTTGCTGAACATCTGTTCACTGATATTCCCTTGTAAGGATATCTGCGTTCTCAGAAATGCTAGGTCATAGCTCGCCCCTGCGCTGTCGTTGTCCGATCCTAATAGAAACTTGAATCGGTTCGCATCTATCTTCTCTCTGTTTGCATTCAAGAGTTTGTTTATCGTTAGAATTTGTGTCGCACACAGATTGCCGCCAAAGGATATGTACAATGTGTTGTCATTTCCTTTTAACTGACGATGGGCTATACAGTCTAATGGTGTCTCTGCTACAAAGACGGCTTGTATCTTTTCTGGTATGTTGGAATGCCAGATGCCATTTGCTTTGTCCGACCCGGTATAGAACTTCTTTACATCTCTATTCCTCTTCTCTAATCCTACTATCTTGTCTTCGTTCCAGAGAGGAAAACCAATGCTGTACTCTCCTTTGATGTTAAATATTCTATCCTTGAACAACTCGGAATGAAGGGTCTTGTCTGTTATGCCTCTTGCATAGAAGAACTCTTTGTGTTCTATTTTCCCAAGCTGCTCTTGATAATCTACCTTCTCTTCTTCTCCACATAATTGTCTACGTAGTAATGCTATGTTTTGCCTATTCTTCTCCCGTGTGATCAATGGGACATTGAGATAGTTATGAAGTACGGCATTGATGCTTGCATTTTCGTCATTGCTTTCCGGATAAGAAAGAGGATTGTTTATTATCCCGTTGGATAGCCTATTCTTGACGAAGTTATATAGACTCCCCTTGTCTGTTCCGTCCTGCATGTTGAAATATCGCTGTTGATAGGAATCTTGGGGATTGAAGATTCCTATCTTGTCTCCGTTTTCATGGCGGTAGACCGGTACCCGAACTCCCTCTCCTCTCTGATATTGATAGCCGTAATGTTCGGCTATCTCTATTATGCTTATTTTCCTCTTTAATTCGTCAAATGAGTATTTCATATCTTCATTCCTTTGTTTTTTCTCACTTCTTGTTTTTGTTCTTTCTCTTGCTTCTGCTCTGGATGCTCTATATATCTCGGTGGATATGTAATGCTCTTCCCTACTACGGCTTTGTCTAGTTGTATGTTACCGTCTTTGTTTATCTTGATGGTCGCGTCTTTCGAATTCATCAAGATATCTTTCCTGACATAAAAGTCTTTTATTCCTGTCAATGCATTTGAATAAAGAACTTTTGTCGGATAGACGTGCATCTCTCCTTCTCTGTTCTTCTTGATAGACAAGAATATATTGCCGTTTTCTGTTGGCGGTATGTTCTTTATCTTATCTGTTGATACGCTAAAGAGGATACTTCCTTCTTTCTCGCTTGCTACTCCTACCCTTTGGTTCTGATGGTCCGTTTGATAGTCTTTTATTCGCATCGGTATGTCTACCTTTAGCATCTTGCCAATCTCCTCGCCTTCCTTATTCGTGACCTTGTTATTTGTCACATAGATGGTTTTATCTTGTATTTTGTCAAGGTTCGTCTTGGGAATGAATATATCTGCCTTTACCGTAAGATCTATTATTCCTTTCATTGCGTAGTTGTTTATCTTTATTGCTCCGTAATTATTGATGGATAGTGCTATTGTAGACGATCCTATATGACTTAACATATCGTCGGTTATGAGATATGATTGTGGGCTGTTGTCCTTCTTTTCTGCCTTCTCTTCCCGTTTCTGTTCTTTCTCTGCCTTCTCTGGTTTCGTCTCTTCTATGAGTTCTTTTTTATTGAAGTAGTTTGGTGATAGGTATCCTTCATCTGAGTAGCTTATGAAGTTTGAATTCTCCTTATTCTGTTGGATAATATCACATAAAACGATCTTGTCTGCACTATTCCTTTTTATTTCTTTATTCAAGTCTATACTTTTGTCCATCTCAAAGCGACCATACAGAATTACCGCCGCTCCTCCAAACCGAACACTCTTATCCGCTATCTCCATGGATATGGTCTTATAGTTGTTCTTGTCGATTTTAGTCTCGGACGTAAAGAGATTGGCTACTATTCCTTTTTGTCGGTCTAATACTACATACCCCATCTTATCTCTCTCCTAATCTCTGTGACGAAATGAAGCGCACTATGGATTGGATGTCCCTGACTTTATCCAGCTTATCGGGAGAATACTCCTTTGAGAAGACTAGACGGTCAAAGGACATTACCTTATATGGTATTTCCTTTTCTCCTTTTTCCGGTCGGAAGTCTTCTATCGTCCCGTCTTTGCTTCCGAATGTACTATATTTTCCTGACCGGGTATTAATGATGATTCCATCATTGACTTTTATATTTCTGCCCTCAAATGTTTTTTTCATGTGGGCTAATAGATCTCTATCCATCTGAGAAGGTATAATGCTTCCGGATGGATGGTTATGGACCAATGTCACCGAATCTGCTTTCATCGCTATGGCTCCTTGCAATATCGCCGAAATAGGTACAATGGTATGGGAGTCATCTCCTGTGGTGAGGTATTGGATCGTTGTTCCTTCTTTCGACTGATATACTCCGAAGGAATTCTCTACTGAGGAGTTTTCTAGGTTTCGGAAGAGATAGGCTATGTCTCCCGCATTTTCTATCTTCTCATTTCCTGTGAAGTCAAATCCTTGCTTCTCGGAAAAGGTCCTCTCTATCAACGTAAACTCTTTTCCCTCGGCATCGAAGGCGGCATTCTCTTCTATTTCCCCTCCTTTATAGGAAACCGAAGGCTCTTCTACTTCTTCTGCTTCTGATTCCTCTATACCCTCTACTTCTTCCGTTATCTCGCTCTCGTCTACGTTGCCTGTTCCGTAATCGTTTTGTTCTAGGTCTTCCTTCTCGAATTCAAGGGTTATCTCCTTCTGTCTATTTAGAAGACCATTCAACTTCTCTTCTTCGGGGAACTTGGCATTGACGTCAACATCCTTCATCAACTCTTGCTTCTGTTTGACTTCCTCCATGCTATTCTGATAGGACACGCCATTGGTCTCTACCGAAGTGAGTAATTTACGGAAGATCTGTCCGAGATGGGTCGGATCGGATGTGATGTCGAAATCCACCGAGTAATGTATCCTGCCTTCACTATTGGTTAAGATCAGCTGGTCACTTCGATTCATCAGATTTGTCGGGTCAAGATGAACCTCTGATTTCATCCCAAAGCCTTCTATGTTTATCGGATTTCCGTCCTTGAACTCCCTCGTGATATATTCTCCTGCTTCTTTGGCTTTATCAAATTTTACTCCGTTGATTGTTTGGGTTATGGGATATAATCCTTGTTTGTCTTGGACAAAACCGTTTTCTTTCAACTTCTGCCTATCCTTCGTATTCCCCTCTATCAATCTTGTGAGTTTGGTGCTTCGGATCTGCAATGTCTCTATGTTGTCCTTCTGTTGACTCAGGTTCGTTAAAAAGGCTCGTCTTTGACGGGTCAATTCTTCCACATTTCTGTCCACCTTGCTCTTCTCTAGTAATAGAGGATTACCGGAAAGTACGGCTACTATCTCTGCATAGGATAGTCCTTCGTTCTCGTCTCCACTTCCTTCTACACAATCTCTGGATTGTGCAGAATTCGTCTTCACTTGGTTGATGAATGCCGACTTTGTTTCCAGTAACTGGTATTTATAGGCATCCAATGACCTTTCTACTGCATAGAAATATACGTCGCATTTATTGTCATTATATAACTTGGCTATTTGATTGCCTTGTCTCACCCCTCGCCCGTTTCGCTGGTCTAACGATGAGGGCGTCCACGGCACATCTATATGATGGATGGCTACACACCTCTCTTGCGCATTTACTCCTGTACCTAGTTTTGAAGTGGATCCCATCAGGATTCTAACATTACCGTTATTCATATCCTTGAAAAGATTCTCTCTCTTTACATCGGTATTGTAATCCCTTATGTCCGCTATCTGGTCGGCTGGTATATGATGCTTCTCTATGAGCTGTTTTTTTATCTCGGAATAGACTGAGAATCCTGTATTATGATTCTCTATGAGATCGGAAAAGATCATCTGCGTTCCTTTGTGTTCATCAAATTTGAGGTATGTTTCCGCCACATTATTGACTACTTGTGTCAATTTACCGGAATCTCCCTCCTTCTCTTCGTAATCTTCTATGACAAGTCTTAGGTCTATCGCAGCTTTGGCGGATAGCGTGGTCGCCAACAACATCTTGGAGGTGTCCTTGTCGTCCAGATGTAATCCAAACATCTCTGATTTACCGGATTTGGCAAATTCTATAATCTCTCTATTGACCTCTTGCATCTTCTCATTCGGCTGGATATTGACGAGATGCAGCCTCGCTTCTGGCTTGTTCAATTTCAGATTGTTGTCGTTCCTCACATCCGTGATTTCCGTATATTGTAAGGAGAGTTCGGGTACATTCAGGAACTTTCTGAATCTGTCCTTGAGCTTGATTTCTCCTGTTACGGAAAACTCAAACTCTGTGCTTCTCTCTGCATAATTCGATGCCCATGCGTCAAATGAACTGAAGCCTAACTTCTTCATTTCATTGGGTCTCATGTATTGTAGGATGTTATATAGCTCTACTATGGAGTTCGTTATTGTCGTTCCTGAGGCAAACACTACCCCGTTGTCTCCTCCATGTAATTTCTGCATACTGCGTACACCAAAGAGTAACTGCATAGCTCCTTTGGATCCTGTGGAGTTTCCTAGCCCGGCCACTCTTGTGTACTTGGTCGCATATTCGAGATTCTTGAATTTATGGCTTTCGTCCACCATCAGGAAATCGAAGCCTAGATTCTCAAAACAGAACCCTTCGTCCACATTATTTTGTTGGGTTAGCTTATTCAACTTGCTCCGTAGGTTGGATTTCCTGTTTTCCAATGCCTTCAGCTGCCTTTTGGTGAGGTCATCCGTTCCGTATCCTTGATTATCTTTTGCATTTTCTAGGAAGAGAATGGCTGATTCCAACTCATTGATCTTCTCTTCGTATACTTCCCGCTTGATTTCGTTGGTATGCTCCAACTGCTTGTATTGGTCATGCGTAAGTATGATACAGTCGTAGTCATTCACTGCTATCTTGGATAGTAGGTTTCTCCGATTTTGTTTGGTGAAGTCTTTCTCCGTAGGTGCCAATATATTCGCATTGGGATAGAATCGTAGGAATTCATTTGCCATCTGCTGCACATTGGCTTTCAAGCCTATCAGTAATGGTTTCTTGATCATGCCTGTCCTCTTCATCTCCATCGCCGCTGATTCCATGACCAAGGTCTTTCCTGCTCCAACCATATGGTCTATGATGCCTCCTCTTCGCTGCATCACCATCCAAACCGCATCTTTTTGATGTGGTCTCGGTGTGATGGCGATGCCTTCAAAATTAAGATGGCTGCCATCAAATTTGGTTACCACGGTTCTGTTGTATCTGCTGTTATAGATCTTCTGTATTTCTTGTGCTCTAGTTCTGTCTGCTATTATCCAGTCTTGGAACTTGCTTCGGATATCGCGTATCTTATCATTGACGATGCAGGTCTGCTCTTTATTGACAACCTTGTCTCCTTCGGCATTCTCCATCCTTATTATTAATGTTTTGTCATTGATGGCGGCTTCCAAGACCTCTCGCGTGTTCTTATATGGCGTCGAATATAAGGGATTGTCCTTTTCTGATAATGGTATGCTTACATCGTAAGTGTCTGCTTCGGATCCCGAATAAGATACTTTTATACTTCCGCTATTGTTTTGTAATAGTTCTCTAAAGAACTCTCCATACATCTGGTCCGGTATCCACCGGTTACCTAAGCGTATGGATATTTGTTCTGCTGGTATGTCCGCCGGAATGACCTTCTTTAATTCCTCGACGTTCTTCTGGATCGTCCTGTCTTCCGATAGGTATTTCTCCGCTTCTTCTAACTTGGTTTTGACGTCTCCTGAAAGATATATTTCACGAAGCTCATATTTTTCTGTTCCGGGTATTCTGAACAGATAGTCGGCGGTCTGCTCTTTCCAATCGGATCCTATTCTCTGCTCTAGGAATAGGGTATTAACATACCCGAACTCGGCTAAGGAGACGTTGATCGCTGATTGTGGTGTATTGATCTCCTCTAAGTTGATTTTTCTTCTAATAGTGGAATGGTGGAATATGTCCGCCTTGACAACTTTGTTGTCAGCATCCATTTTCTCTAGGTTCTTGACCTTGACGAAATCAACGTCTTCCTTGAATATATTGGCGTTCTTCTTATCGTTCAGGCTTCCATATAATGCTACGAACTTGTCGTAGGTGCTATTAAGTTCCTTCCTTGTCTTTTCTGACTCTTTCTCTTTTCCTTCCAACTCGTTTTGGATAAGAGTACCTAGGGTGTTTTTTAGTTCAAGATAGGATAGGATCCTGACATTTTCTTTTTTGAGTACGGGTGCACTCATGTCCAGATACTTGGTCATGGTGCCTGTCTCGTCAAATTGACTGACAACAAAGCCGATTTTATTGTCCTTCATTACTAGGGAACCGTCCCTATCTTCTATATTCTCCTTTGTTTTTATGCGTGATAGGATATCCGCATACTCTTTTTCTTCATTTCCTTTTTTCTCGAATATTCTGTCTTTTAGTACTTCATCGCTGAAGTTCTTCACTTTCTGCGATATGCCTTCGACATTTTCTGTCGACGTTACGGTGATGGAATAGCCTCCATACATTCGGCCTAAATCTAATTTACCAAGTATCCGCGATGGATTCTCTACATAATACTGGTTCAGACTTAATTCTATGTTTTCATCATTGCGGTTCAACAGATTTATCTTCTTTGTTTCGACAAAGTCAATTTTCTGATTCTTTGCCTCCCCTTCATTGAACTTCCGCAAGAATATTATGTCGGTGGTGACTTCCGTTGCTTGGAATGTATTGTTTGGTAATCTTACGGCCCCTAAAAATTCCGCTTCGTCTGAAATTTTTTTTCTTATTATCTCATTGGACGGCGTGTCCATTATGGCATTGGATGCTAATATCACACAGAGTCCTCCGGGTGCTGTCTTTTCCAGCATCTTAATGCTGAAATAGTTGTGTATTCTTGTCTGTGCTCCTTTATATATGGATGATTTGTTAGCCCATTCTTCGTCATAGACACTTATATTTCCGAATGGGACATTACTTAATACTAAATCATAGTTATTTGGCAATCGGGTCTCTTCAAAACCGTTTATCTGAATGTTTGCTTCCGGATATAAAATATTTGATATCATGCCTGTTATGGCATCTTTCTCTATCCCTGTTAATTGAGACCTCTGGATGAGGGCTTTGTCCATACTGCTAAAGAACCTTCCTGTTCCCATGGACGGCTCTAATACTTTTCCTCCCTCAAATCCTGCTTTTTGGACAAAATAATAGATGGAGTCTATTATCTCATTAGGCGTAAAATACGCATTTTGTGATGAGGAATAAAGGGAAGACATCATCGCATCTTTCCTGAATTTTGGATTTTGATGTTGCTTTACTTTGGATATCCGATCTAAAGCATTCTCTATCCTCGAACGCTGCTCTTTCTGTTTATATAGGCTATCCAGATAGCCTCCCCATCCCGAATAGGTGGAGAGCTTCTCCTTCTCTTCTTCTGTCGCCTTCCTGTTTACCTCCACAATGTCGGCTAACAGTTCTATTATCTCTATATTTCTCTCGAAGACTTCACTTCTGCTTCCTACTTTTGGACTTTCTTTACAGAGGTAAGCATTAGCGTTTAACCCTTCCGGTTTTTCTCTCTTTATTCTTCTTCCGTCAACAAGTCCGACGAAATCTGCTCCATCACCATGTACTGTGCCATTGCTTCTTCCGTTCCGTCGGCTATTATCGCTTCCTCCATCTTGTCGTACGCTATCTGCGCCTCCAAACAATACGTCAGAAGGTTTTCCTTCGGTATTTCCTTGTGATATGCCTCTATCAGACTCTTTATTCTCTGCCCTTTGGAATTGAGTATCATCGTTTCTACTATCTCCTTCTTCTCTTCTTCTGTCTCCGCTTCCATCAACTGCCGGTTCGTCCTTATGAGATAGCTGTTCATTCTCTCGATGATCTCCTCGTTCGAATATTTTCTTCTTGTCCAGACTTCCGTTAACATCCTTATCATCAGGTTTAACTGAACTCCAAAGGTCCTCTCTATTAGTGGATATTCTTCGTGAACTGTCGTCTTTATCAGTTCTTCTATTATTTCTACTTTCATCTCCGTTATTTTTTATGGTTATTTTCTTTTCTTTGTTTTGATCCCTTTCTTCGCCAAAGTCCAATGTCATCTGAACTTGTTCCTTTATCTGGTGGATGTCCTCTTTGGCTTGAGGATTTTGTATCTCGTCTTTTTTCTCCGAATCGGTTACCGTATTGGAGATGTTTTGCCATGTCTCCTTAAATAACGGCATTAACTTCTTGGAGTCCTTACAGAACAGATTAATATCCCTATATGTTAGAGAATAATACTCATTTCTAACTTTCGTTAGGGAATTATAAGAAGTTTCGAAAGGTATGAACTTATCCTTCTCTTGCTGAGAGACTAGGTTCGTCCTTATGATATAATTGCCTTCGGGATCTAATACAAGATAACCTAACATCCTTTCGTTTCGCTCTATATCATAAGAGGTATATTTATCATATCCTTTGACAGCTTGTATTCTTGCCGTTTCTTCTTTATTGGGTCTTATCTTGATCTCATAGTCTTGAAGATCTAAAAGGTCCGATCCTCTCAGATTTTCTCTTATCATCTTCTCTTTTATTAGGGCTGAGAAGTCATTCTTATTGTAAGAACCTGTTCGATAGATACTATCTAAACTCTCTCCATGAAATAATCTGGCTAGTATCTCCGGATGGTAGCCATTATAATCCTTGTGAAATACAAAGGATCTTGTCTTGCGGTTATAGTAACCGCCAAACTTCTTTACCTCTGTTAGATAGTCTATAAATTTATCTTTGGTGATTGGTTTGGTAATCTTTATTGCACAATCATTCCCGTCAAACTGGATACATTCCTTTGTGAAATATATAAGTTTTGAACTTTTATCTTGGCTTTTCGCCATGAGTTGTACGAACTCTAACTCTTCTTGTGTATTGATTATTTTTTCCATAACCCAATCCTATATTTTTCAGTTCTATATTTCGAAAGTTAATGTGTTTATTTGCGATTTATCCTTTAGTTCGGATAGTGTTTCTATTTGTAAAGCTATTGCTTCCAAACATTTCTTCGCATCTGTATAGATGCTGTGGAGGATAATATTTCCTGTCTCCTCTTTTAAAAAATAATCGTCGAGATCTTCCTCCGTCATATAGGATCGGCATTTTTTACATATCTGGTAACCTTTGGTCCAGATTTCTTGGTTTGATTTTACATTATCCGTCAGCTTTACCCACAATTCGGCTTTTCCTGCCAAATACATGGCATAACTTGCATCTTCGATTCCATCCTCTTCTTCTAAGGACTCCTTTGTTTCCTTTATCAGTCGTTCTAGCTCTTCTTTTTTGGAAATGATCTCATTCATACAGTTTGCCTGCATGTGTACCTTTTCATCCGATTTCCAATAGTCGAGTAATTTTTCTTCACTTTTAAAGTTTTGCTTTAATACGGACACATACTTATCATATGCGTCTGTCATGTTTATCCCCAATAGAATGTCTTTTATTTGTTCTGCTTTCATTGTGTTTCGAGTTAAGGAGAAAGTCATTAATATGACCTTCTCCTGATTTTGAATTCAAAATTATTTAGTAGAATTATTTAGGTTCTTAGCTAATTCTAAGCTGTTTTTTCTCTTTCTTCTGCTCTATCTTTTGCATCCTATCTTCTTTATTGACGTCATATACAGTTGCCTGCACCGCCACGCCTTCTGGAAGCTGAGGATATTTATATTTGTCCGGCTGTAACTTGTTATTGCTAGTCAATGTCAATGCGATGGTCTCTACCGTCTTCTTTTCTCCCTCCTTCGTGGTGATCTCTTTAGGTATGGCCAATTTCGGATTCAGAAGGTCTTCCTTACTGATCTTCATCTCTTTGACAACATATTGGTCCAGATAACCGTTATAGAATTTGGGGCTGGCTATAATGGAATGCGTGGGCATTCCCTCTTTCGGGTCTTTTCTATCCCGAATGTCTATATGGACAAAACCGTTATTGTCGGCGGGTATGTCCTTTATCTTCTCTCGGTCTACCGTTACCGAATAGAATTCGTTCTTGAGGGTTGTTCCCTCTTTTTTTATTGCGTCGATGGCAAAGGCCGCTCCTACATATTGAATGGAATTATTTACTTCTTTGCCGTTCTTAATGTCTAGCTGCTTTTGTCTCATGACGTTGTTGACCTCAAAGGCTATTCCTTCAAGCTTTGGGGATGTCTGATCTGTAATTTCCAGTGCCCTGTTATTCTGAAAAATTTCGCCTCTTGTGTTTATTAAGAGGCATATATCTCCGTATGGATTAACAGGCACTTTCATCATATCCTCTTTCTTTAGAGAAGTCCTTAATAGAATGTATATCCACGTATTTTCCATCGGATAGGAAATTTTTGTTGTAAATAATATTACAGTTTGGTTTTCCAAACTCTTGGTTCTTTCGTGCATGGATGCTGAAATGTAGCATTCCATCTTCACTTGTCGTTAATTTTTCTACCATGTCTCTCTTCAGTTGCATGGCGTAAAACGGAATCGGGAGATTTTGAGTTTCTCCGGTTTTCAAATTTACGAGCGTATCGTTACGGTAGGCTGAACCGTAAAAGATTTCTTTAAAATCTTTCTTTTCCTTTTCTTGTTCTTGTTCCATATCATATAAGTATTTAGTTTTTTTTCCGATATTGCCATGGTCTTATAGGATTGGAATCCTTCCATAATCCTACCTTGTTAGTCTTTGCAGTTTTCTCTGCCTGACTATACTTTTCACTATTGTCAAATCTTTTATAGTGCCACGCGAGTCCTGCCTTCAACATCTCATAAGAGATATCCTTCTCTTCGGAATATACTCGGCAGATATATCGTCCATATCTGTCTTTGTTGCTGACAAGAACTTTGACAGATATTCCGCCTATAAGCTTTGATAGATATTCTTTTGAGACCCTTCCAAATGCTTGGCTTTTCTCCGGAGCGTCAATCCCGTATATTCGGACTCTGATCGTCCCGTTCTCCGTGAGCATATCAAAGGTGTCCCCATCTAATATTTTTACTACCTTCCCATAAAACCCCTGTGAATATGAAGCTATAAAAGGGAAAAGTATTATTAGACTTAATATCTTCAATCGCTGTTTCATATTTTCATTCCTTTTTTCTTTGTTTTTTGCTCTTTTGGATCATTATTTTCCGTTTGCTTTCTGTCCATTGTGGTGGACTTGTCTGTCTTTAACTCCTCCGTTCTGGCTCCGTCATTGTTCGCCTTCACTTGTGGGGTGAAGTCTTTCTCTATCTGCAATGGTGGTTGCTTTTTGGAGATGTCCAGACTCTTCTGTCCGGGATTTATGATGATCCATCCTGTATATTTTATCCCTTGCTTGTCTATCAGGTCGTCTCGCTTGATAGGTTCGCCTTTTTTAAGGATATTCTTTTCTTCTTCTTTTAATTTTACTCCGGCAACTTTGTCAGGAATATTCAGTCGGGTTGTGTTAATGGCTACCAATTCTTTGGTGTCCTTATCGACTCCTAGAATACATGGTAACTGCTGCCCATCCTTGCTTGTTAAATTGACTACCTTCCCGCTTGTTCCTACCGATTGGAGATTCTTTTTGTCCTGTTCTGTGAGTGAATATCCCTTGAACTGGTCATTTAGATTCAACTCCTTTCTGACAGGATGAAGCATCAGCTTCGTATTTCCGTCTTTTGTCCTCACCAATCGAAATTTTGCTTCCAAACTGGTAATTTCCGCTTCTTCTGTCTTGACGGATATTTTTAATAGGCCTGTTTTCTCTCCTTCCTTTAGCTTCTGTAAGTCCTCTGCTGAGATAGTATCCTTTTTATAGCCATATCTCTCAAGACGCTCAAAAACTTCCTTCTCGGTGAACAACTCCTTATTTAGAAGTCTCTCCGATTCCAAAGAATCCGGAGTTTGGATCGTTTCCAACTGCTTTGCACTTAAGAAGTGATCCGTATTTCCTGCCATACCTTGTATGGTGGAGTTCTCGTCTTTTATAATTTCTTGTTGTAAGGATATTTTGCCCTCTTGGCTTAATCCTTCTATATTCCCATATTTCTCTTCGATCTTCTTGTCTAAGGCCGCCGAATCGCTGTTCGTTATGAAACTATATGATATAGTCCTTTCGTTTTCTGGTTTATCGGCTTCATTTACACTTCGATCTACTATGTCTTTCAATTCTTCGCTCTTGATAAATTGGTTGACCTCCTCATCCGTCCGCATTATACGGACATTGTTCTGATCTCCGTCATGACTAAGGAAGATGAACGATTCATTCTCTTTGAGAGAATTTGTCTCTTCTCCATTAATTGCCCTAGATAGAGCTTCTTTTACGGTTACGGCATCCAACTGTGCTAGCATTTTATTCTTAGCTTGGTCGCCTGCCTTTAGTTGTTCCATCTTATTCCCATAGCCATGAGTGAAGGCTTGGAACAACATGATCATCATCGGTTTTCGTGCCAATTCGGACGATTCATCCCTCTGTTTTTCTTTTACAGCTTTTTTGGCGTCTTTTTCCGCACCTTTAACTGTCGTCCTTTTAAACTTGTCTGCATCCGTTTCGGCTGCTTTAAGCTTTCTCTCTAACTCGGCTAACTCTTCAGCCTGTTTCCTTTTTGCCTCCTCTATCTGTTTTTTGATGTCAGAGACATTATCTACTTTTTCTTGATATTCCGTTTGTGTACCAAGATTTTCTTTCTTCTTCAGACTTCCGTCCTCCAAATTTTGATTGTCTACGGATATATTATTATTTACTTTCATATTTATGATGTTTCAAAGATAGTAATAAAGTTTATATAAAAGACATATTTTGTCTATTGTTTTCTATAATGGACATATTTTGTCTGTTTACCTTAAAAGATATCAGGATCGAACACAACCGGTCCTTCGTCTCCTCTCTCAAATAAGGCATTTATGTCGAATCCTTTTTGTCTGTAATAGCACAACAGGGCAACAAAGATGGTTAGATTGCCCGTATAGGCTGTCTCCAGCCTCTTGATCACCCACGGCATTACGCCCAGTTCCTCCGCAAGCATTTCCCTAGAGAATCCCATATTCTTCCTAAAGGTCACCATCTCCCGGATAATGTTTTCACTTATTTTTTTCTTCATTTTTGTTGTTTTTTCCAGATTGACTTTCATCTCATTTTTTCATCTTTCAAAGATAATATTTTTAACGTATATGGATATGTAATGTCCTTGTTTTTGTTTTTTGTTCATATTATATCCTTATCATTGGATGGCACAAAAAAACTGTGCCTTTGTGACACAGTTTTTTCCATTTTCGTCTTTCCCTTATTGTCCGGACGTGGCGGATTCTCTACGCTCCCATATGTCTTTAAATCTTTCGTCTTCTTCCATCCTCTTCAGTTGTCTTTCTATCAGTCCTTTGATGTCCTGTCTTATCTTGTCTTCATTTTCTTCAAGCTTACGATGCATGTATCTGTCTCTGATGGCTTGAAGATTCTTTTTGAATTTACGTATTTCGTCAAAGTGATCCATCAACGGCTCTATATATTTTTCAATATTCTTGATTCCTCGCGCCCTGTTCTCAAACGACAATTCATTCATACTCTTTAGAAATTCGCCTAAAGTTTTTTTGATGGTCATCGCTCCTTCATTGCCTTCTGAATTCTTCGACTCCTTCTCGATCCATGTCTTTATCTCTGCCAAAGAAAGGAAATCCAGAATGGTCCTCTTCATCTTCTCGAAATTGGATCTAAATTCTTCTTCGCTTACGCTCGATCCCATCTTCGCATTCTGAATCTCTAAATTGGAGGATAGTATAAGTAACTGCTGTTTGATCGTTTCTCCGACATGGCTTATCTCTTCCGATATTCGTTTCTCCTTACTGCCTTCAGCAGCAAAGACCTTTTGAAGAAACATCTGTATGTCTGTCTCTGATAGTAGATCCTTTATCTTGTCCCTATATTCCATCAATAAGACGTAATTGTCCCTTTTTCGTAGAAACTCCACCATCATCTCCTTCATCTCGGCGATGGTGTCCTTCGTGTCGAATGAATAGAAAGTCGGCAACGGATGGTACGCTCTCTCTTCGGCCTGCACTCCTTCGTTGTCTATCTTGATTATGCTATGGAATATCTTCTCGGATATCTCTTCTCCGAAGTTGTCGGCTACCGCACCAACAAATGTTCCTTGGGTCAGTGTGGCGATTTTACTTGCTGGTATCATCGTATCGTTCTGCTCGCTAATGCTCGTCGACACTCCATTTTCTTGATAGCTTATGCTTTTCCGTTTCTGTTTGTTTCGTCCGAAACGGGCTTCGAGATTCTTGGCCGTATCTCCTGTCACCTGTCCTGAGAACAGGTTTCCTATCGTATTGATGATGGCTTTCGCCTCCTTGTCTCCGTAGTCTCGGATCAACTGCGTGAAGTCCTGATAGCCGAGACATATAGACACTTTGTTGCTTCGCGCCGTTGCGATAAGGTTGTCGAGTCCCCTAAAATACATGGTTGGCAACTCATCTATTATTAAGGAGATTTTATGTTTATGTTTCTTATTGATTACCTTAACGATTCGGCCGTTATATAGTCCTAGTGCGGCCGCATAGATGTCTTTCTTTTCTGGATTGTTTCCTACACACAATACCTTCGGCTCTTCTGGATTATTCAAATCAAGTGTGAAATCGTTGCCACACATGATCCAATAGAGTTGTGGGGATGAAATTCGGGACAATGGTATTCGCACGGATGCGATCTGACCTTGTAATTGATCTTGGGCTCCTCCCTCCCATGCCTCGAAAAAGGCTGACATATAATTGACCAGACTATCGTTCATGTACATGATCGGAATGCAGTCTGTATATTTACTGTTGATCCACTCTATCACGTGTGGTAATGTGCAGTACTTACCGCCCTCCACTTCCTTCAGATACCAGATGGTCGCCGTCAGATAGTTGATAGGTGATTCGACAAAGAAGTCGCCCTGTTTCTGTGCCCATGACTTGTTTAGATTCAACATGATGGTGTACGCACTATCATAGGCGTCCGTGATGTCATTCATGAATCTCGGATCAATAGGGTTACATCTTAATGACTTGCGAGGGTCGTCAAAATTGATCACGCAGAATTTGGGTCGCACTCCGTATTTTGCCAAGAACTCGTTCTCATGCCACTTCATGTGGTTATATACGATCGTGGACAAATCGGGAAACTTAAAGTCGTAACAATACATTGTGAAGAACTTGGACAGGTGCTGACGAATAAACTCATTGATGACGGCATACGATTTTCCGGACCCCGGTGTTCCCAGTACGCTGGTGGCTCGGAATGGATTCACTACGTTGATCCATCCTTCTCTTACCTTGGACTGGTATTTATATTCCGTGCGTAGGTTAACGGAATATTCATTGTTCATCAACGTTTCGCATTGAAGAAACGTCTCTTGTATGTCGTTCTTCGGATCGTCTTCTCCTGTAAGGTTCCTGTACATCTTATGGACATAGTTGCTTCCATATATAAAATACATGATACCTCCGGCGCTTAGAAGGATATAGATGAAATACTTGAACATTCCTCCTCCCATAAATAGGAATATAGGACAGATGATTATTAGAAATAAGCCAAATAACAAAATGCTCCAGCCTTCTTTTCTCACTCGCATCTTCATTCTTACTTTTTTACCGTTGTTGTTCTCCTCCTCTACATAGTCATCTCTTTTGATGATATTCATCTTTTCCAAAAAAGCGATAATCGGACAGATAAAAAATGGGACTTCGTATTTGTCGTCCTTTTTCCCTCTCTCTGCCCAATTGTAAAGGGTGATAAAAACTATCGTTCCGATAATCGTTATGTACGGTATTTCGAACAGTCCGAGCTTATCGTTTAACGCTGCGAAAAAGACATTCAACTTCTCCACTACTTTCTCTGGTATAATACTCTTAAAAAACGGGTAGCAATACCAATAAACATTAAGGATATAGAAAAAGATTCCTATCGCTCTCGAAAAGTCGAGAATCTTTCTTAATCCTTCTTCATTTTCTTTTGCCATTGATTGTTAATTTTTGATTTTTGTTATTGTTCTCTTTATTGTTTTTGCGTCATTTGTCCGGATGGCCTGTAAGAAGTCCATCTTCGAATCTTTAGTCTTATCTCCGGTATAACGGAGAACTACATCTATCATGCCTCGATAGTCTGTCGTCTTGTTCTTATATTTACGCATCTCATCCGCCAATTCCGGATTGTACCGGTTTACATTGTCGATTATTCTTTCTGCCATCTTGTCGTCCGAATAGTCCATCGCGGTGGTGAGATTGGCGGTCACTCTATACTTCTGCGTTAGTTTGTCACTGTTGCCAACATAGACGAACTTTCGTATGTGCGGATAGAACGTGGTGGCATAGTTCATCTTATCTAGTTCTTTCCTTACTTCTGGAGGCAACTCTACATAGGTACTCTTCGGATTTTGGCTGTTGCCTATTACATAGGTACGTTCATTATTCTTAGTGGTAGCCGGAAGTATCACTATTCCTCTCGTCAACATCTCTCCTACCATCTTCTCTGTGCCATGGATGGAGAACCTGTCCATCAGATTTTGGGCTTGTGAATCGTTCTGCTTGATCTGCAGTTGCTTCTTTTCTGCTTCTCCCAATAACTGTTGTACTTGATAGAAATTGTTTCTTCTATCTGTCAGATCGACTTTACTCCAATCTCCGGTTACGAAGGCTTTGACCAATTCCTTATCCTTCTTTCCTAGCCTGCTATCGGACTTTTCTGTCTTCAAAATTCGGATAGTGTGGAATGGATGAAGGGTTATTTTTTCTTCTTTCATCGGCATGGCCAACTCCTGCCATGTGAAGGAATATTTCGTATTCTTCGTATTAATGAATCGTTGTCCATCATAATGGATGTCCGACATCTGGAAGTAGCGGTATCTCTTTTCCTCGGATAGCAGGGTCGCAAATCTGACTGAGTATTGCATCTGAAGTTGGATGTATGATTTCTCCTTTTCTTCTATTTCTCGAAGCTTTTCTCTCTTCTCTGCTATGAATTGCTTGGCTAGGCCGGCTAATGCCGTTCTGCTCAGATTAGGATTGTTTTTGCCCGCCTCTTCTACGTATCTGTTCTCGGATAACTGCGAGATTAAATCGCTTTCGAAGAAGGTGGCTTTCCGTTGGAAATTGTAGAGATGGGCAAAGGTGGTGAAGACAGCTTTGTACTCCGACGGTGTTAATCTGTCGGTTTTGTTGAACCTTTGTTCTAACCCGTGGATGGTATGTTCCTTTCCGAATAGACTACCGGCATGGTTATGTCCAATCGTTTTCCCTCCATCATCTATAAGAGAATAGACACAGCCTCTGAATGGTTTTCCTGCCTTTGTCTTTCCTTGTATCTCTGAACATTTGATATGATAGTTGGACAGAATAGAATTGAATTCTGCCATGTCTTTCGGATTGTATGTTTCTTTTACTTCTTTTAGACATGCCTCTATCTTTTTCTTTATATCAGTTTCTCCATGTCTCAAGTCTCGTTTTACAGGTTCTATTCTTGGCTCTGTACGGATTGGTTTGTCTTCCTCTGCTGTCTTCTTTTGAAGTGATGATATAGCATATCCCTTTCCTAATTCACTTCCTTTTATGGCATATCCTGTCGCATTATCAATGAACGTCACTCCCATTAGCCTACCTTCTACGTTGCTATGTAGATCCATCTTGATGGCTTTTTCTTGTAATTTTGCTGCCAAAGCATATATGGATGTGACTTCTTTTGTTGATAGTTCCTTATCTATCTGTTCTCTTATGTCCGCCCTTACTTTCTCCCTCTCTTTATCGTATTGTTTGTTTATTGCAAAATAGGTTTTAAGCCCTTCTATGGTTTGTTCTTTCCCGAATAGACTCCCTTTATATGCTCTTCCCTCTTCTCTCCCACTGCCGTCTATCTTCACATATTGGATTCCTCTTATCTGTTGTCCTTTGTTGTTTGTCTCATCTATTTCCTTACAAATTAAGGAAAATTGGCGTAGGATCTTATTCATCTCTTTGATGTCCTGTGGCTTGTAATAGTCACGGACATACGTCAGAATGCTTTTTATCTTCTTTTTGTGCTTGTCCTCACTCTCGTTGGTGAGCTTATTACGTTCTATGTATTTACTGATTCTTTCCGATTTCTCTTCTCTAGTGCTCTCTATACTGGATTGGGTTACACTCATCAATCCATATTTGCTCTCTAATTGTTGTCTTACCCTGTTGCTTCTGGCACGTTCCATGCTGTCGTTGATCTTCTTTCCATTGACATCTACTCGCAAGGAGATGATATGGATATGTGGGCGGTCTATGTCTTCATGCTTGACCACTATGTAGGGTTGTTCTGAATAGCCCATTCCTGACATGTAATCGCGCGCCATCTCTAATAGTGTGTCATTATCCATCTGCTTTGCTTCTTCTGGATGTGGATTTAAAGAGCAACTGAATACTACATTCTTGGTCCGGTTATTGGCTTGAAGGTAGGGGGTGAAACTTCTGTTGATCTGCTCTATCGTAATGTCTTTCCCTGTCTCGTCAAATCCATTGCAGATACAATGAACCGAGCCGATTATCTCGGCTTCTTGGCTGGCTACTTTGTCAAGGTTATACTTTAGTGCGCCTCTTATGTAATCTCCTGTTTTGACAACAGCTATCATACTTTACTACTTATTTTGTGTCCTATCTCGGCCAAAATCTCGGTCTGGTGCTTGCACGTTTCCATCGTCTTATTGCACTTCTTCAGTTCATATTCTATCACAGATCCAGGCACATTACATTCCATGGAATTTATCTTCCTGCTGATCTGATTGATGTTTTTTCCTATGTGGTTTATCTCCATATAGATGTCCTTCAGTCTGTCAAAGAGCTGCACTTCGGTCACTTCTGGTCGAATGGTAGCTCCTTTGCTCATCTCTAATAGGTACTGTCGACGACTACCGTATCTTGACCGCTTTATGCGGGTCTCCATTATGTCGTATTCTTCCTTGTTCAAACGAACATGGAAGGAGTATTGCCTTTTCTCTTCGTCAGGAAGTTTCGGCCTTCCGCCTGTTTTGGTTCTTTCCATTTTGTATCTCTTTTGACGGTTTTGGGGAACGACTTCGGAGTTTCCCTCTTCCCCATTCCCTTCTAAAAAAGGGAATGGGCAGGATGTGAATGATTTGTATTAACAAATTATTCGGAGTTTTTCGGTGACGAAAAACACATCTTGCTTTTCACTATCGTGAAACAAAGTTAGCATTTTTTTTATTGCTGCAATTATTTATATTATTATTTCGTATTTTTGTGTGGTCATCCGCTGCTTGTCTGCGGATCGACCACTATACAATTCTTTACAGGGGGAAACGTTCTTCGTTTCTCCCTTCCTTTTTTATCCTTCCTTCTCGATAACTCTCTTTTATAAAAGGGAAAGAATATTAGACTTAGGACTTGGCTTCTTGTTTCCTTTATTCTTTATTCTTTATTCTTTGTGCATTTGTACATTTGTACATTTGTGCCACGTTTTTTTTTAATTTGCTTTATATTAGTTTTTTAAATTGAATTAATTAATTAATTATTATGTTTCTGTTTTTTATCCTCTTGTGCCACGTTTTCTATGGCTTTCCTTTTGTTTGTCAATGTTTTGTATTTAATTTATTAATTAATTAATCTATTGGTTATTTATTTTATTACTTGGTTACTTATTCTATTTATTTATTACTTACTTATTCTATTTATTTATTACTTACTTATTCTATTTATTTATTACTTACTTACTTGTTTATTTACTTACTTATTTTGTTTATCTATTAATTTGATATTTGTTTATTTTGTTAATTTTTTGTTTTATTTGTTAATTAACATATTGTTTACTTATTTATTTTTTTGTTTTATTTATCAGTTAATCATTTTATTACATACTTGTTTATTTTATTATTTGATAAACATTCTTATTACAACTTTTTAAAGGGGGATGTTTTCTATGTTTTTTTATTACCTTTGCAGCATAAGGATAAAGAATTGTATAATTATGAGAATTATTAGTATTGCTAGCCAAAAGGGTGGTTGCGGTAAGTCTACCATTACTACCATGCTTGCAAGTCACTTGGCTTACAAGCTAGAAAAAAAAATCTGTATCATTGACGCTGATACACGTCAACGCACGATACAACACATGCGTGAAATTGCTCTCGATGAGGTTAAGATAGATCCTCAAACTAAGGAACCTGCTGATGTAAAGCTTTGCCAAGCTTTCTGTCTACAAGACAAAAAACCTTATCCTATCATCGGTGCCAGTCTTGACGACTCCATTTTCAATGTCTTGGAAGATGTCTTAAATAAAGATTATGACGTGGTGTTCATTGACCTTCCCGGTTCTATTGAGAACAATATTTTCTTTCAAGTCGTCGCTAACTGCGATATTTTGTTCATTCCTTTTATTCAGGACCCGGTAGACTTTCAGTCTAACTTCGACTTTTGCCGCGTCATCGTTAATGCTGTCCTGAAAAATAAAGAGAGTAGACTTAACTATATGTGCCGTTTCTGGAATCGATACAAGGATATTCGTCCTTCTCAGTTCGAAGAGATGAATTCTTTCTTATCCGAATATATTCCAGATGTCATTCCTATGGTCAATAGGGTGGGGTATTCGGATGCTGTCTCAAATAGTCGATGCAGAAGTTCTCTTATTTCTCCTGCTGAGGAATTTCTTAATTACAAAAATTTCAATCTGAGGAACTTCCTTGAGGAGGCTTCTTCAATCATTCTTAAATAATTCGGATATGGGTATAGGTGTCAAAAGACCTAAAATTGATGCAAATCAGATTGATTCGCTTCTCGGAAGCGAATCTTCTCCTGCTAATGAGTCTCCTTCTCCTAGTAAGGTAATTAATAGTGTTGCGGATGTTCCTTCGGTTCCTGTGAATGAGGTCATTCCTTCGGTGGATCTTCATACTGATGATCCCGTTACTCCTGTGGTAAACGAAGAGATTCGAGATGTAAGCAACTTCTCTTTCGATAAGAAGGAGAAACCTTCTTATTCTTGCGAACAAAAGCTACGCGTCGTTTTACCTGCTCTTGACTCCATTTTGGAAAATAAGTCCGATGAGTTCTCTACTTCTAGAACTAGTAACATCACGTTACCTGATTCTCTGATCAGAGATCTTCAAGAACTAACTCTTCTTTCAAAGAAGAAATCTTACGCTAGAAATATCCTTTCTAATGTTGTAAGTACCTTCTTGGCTGCATACAAAAAAGATATTGAAGCCGCAAAACAACGAAAATTGGATAGCCAAAAATAATTTGTATGTTTGGAATATCTACATCTGGTTTTTTGGTCTTTATTGCTGGTGCTCTGGTTATCTTTAACGCAGGAGTCTTCCTTTATTTCCATTTCTTTGGATCTTCCGACGAATTGAAAGAGTCCAAAAACGAATTGAGAAAGAAAAGAGGTAGTAATAACTTTGAAGAGATGTCCAAGGAAGTCTCTTATAACCAAAGTGTCATATCTACTTCTGATGACGACTCTGACAAAAAAAAGGATTTGTCCGACACCGACAAACAACTGCTTGACCTCCTCTATAGTAACGATTCTTCTGATGAAAGGGAGGTGAAATACAAGACTCCTTCTGATGATAACGAGAATTCGACGGAATCGGACGCTCCTGAAGAACAGAATCAAATTTCGACTGTGGACGATAATCTGTCTCAGGAGGTTGTTTCTTCTTCTGTTTTTCCTCAATCTTCTAACGATTTTGATGAAAATATTGTCAATCCGGAAACGTTGGGTGATAATGACTTCTATCCTGATTCTATCATAGATACTATTGATATGAACCCTTACACCATGGCAGGTTATCTTCCTGAAGAGTTCGACGACGATGACGGTATTCCTGTTGATGATAATTTCTCTCTCAAGGACGAAGTTAATCGCTTGAAAGAGGACTTTGTGGTTAATGTGGATTCTTGTCCTACTAATGTAGATTCGGAAATAGGTTCTCCTATTCCTGTCAAGAAAATTGATTTCTCCAACGTCATCGTTTCTTCGGATATTCAATTCAAAGATAATTCAATGGATTCGCTCTCTAGTAAATCTAATGATCCGTCTGATTTCGATTATAGTAGGGTCAATAACCTAATCGAACCGAACGATGACGAACCTGATTTCGATGAACCGATTATTGACGAACCTTCTGTTGTTGAACAGGATTTTGATTCAAATGAACCAACTGAACCTCGTCTAAACGAAATGTGATTTTATTTTATTTTATTTTTTTTAATTTATATTTATATATATGAGAACCAAAAAAATTATTTTGACAGTGTACACACTGTTTTTGTCAACGTGTTTGTTCGCCGCTGGCGGAACAACAGGAACTGGTACTGCTTTGGATACTGCAGCTACAGAGATAAAGGGGTATTTCAATACCGCTGTTAATATCTTTTACGCTGTATGCGCTATAATGGGACTTATAGGCGCATTTAAAGTGTATTCAAAATGGTCTTCTGGTGATCCGGATACAACAAAGACGGCTGCCGGCTGGTTCGGCGGTTTAATCTTTGCCGCTCTTGCTGTTACCGTATTGAAATCGATATTTGTTGACTAAACATTTCTTTGAGAAGAGGTTATACCTCTTCTCTTTTTAGCTGAATTAATCTTATGGATTTTAATATTAATAAGGGGGTTAACCGTCCTTTGGACTTTTACGGGTTAAAGGAGCAGAATATTATTTATTTTGCTGCTGGCATCCTAATAGCTATTGTATTCTATTTTTTCTTGGCGTTTATTAACCAATATGTCGCTATCGGAGTCGCTGTCGTTATCGCTGCCGTCGATTATCTAGCTTGCTATTATATTAATAATAAGTTCGGTGTTCATGGGTTGGCTAAGTCTTCTGCTATGAAGTCTTGCCCTCAACGTATTCAAATTAAACGCGTTAGGAATCTTCTTCTAAAAAACAAATAATGAATTTTAATATAAAAAGCAATCGTATAGAAAATTGTTTTCCGTTACTTTCTTACGAAAACAAATTCCTTACTTCAAAAAATGGTGACGCTACTCGTCTCTTCGAGGTGAACCTCGCTCAGGTCTTTACTTCTTCTGATGCGGATTTCGAAAACCATCACGCTACTTGGTGTAGGGCTCTGCGTTGTTTGCCCAATTTCTCTATCGTTCATAAACAAGATATTTTTACCGAGGAGGCTTACTTGGATGATTCCCCTTGGTCTTCATTTCTTCAGAATGCTTCAAAAAAACATTTCAATGGTCGAAATGTGCTCAACCATAAATGTTTCATTTACATTACGCTTTCTTCTAAGAAGGGACTAAGAACCACTTCGGCTATGAATGCTATTCTAAGAAACAAGATAGTTCCTTCGGATTCTATTAACATTGAACGATTAGATAAATTCTCTGATGCTGTAAATCAATTTGTTACAGTTATTAATGGAGGCGGTTTTTTTTGCCGCGAACTCAACGAAGATGAAGTGGTAGGAAATAAAGAACATTTCGGAATCATTGAGAAATACCTTTCTCTTAATTTTACAGGAAAGGAAGAAATACTCCAAGACCTTCACGTCGAAGAGAAGGATCTTCTTATTGGAGATAAGTATGTGTCTTGTTTCTCTCTCGGAGAACTCACCGACCTTCCTAGCAAGGTGGAGACTCATCATCGTAATGATAAATTGTCAACGGATGTCTCTGAACTGTCTAATTCTATGGTTTTCCCGCTATGTTTAGGCATCCCTTTTAATCACATTTACAATCAGTTCTTCTTTATCGATGACTCTGTTGAGAATCTAAAGGAACTTGAGAAACAAGGGAAAAAGATGGAGTCGCTTTCTTCTATCTCTAGAGAGAATGCTATCAATAAGGAATTTAATGATGATTATCTCAATGAAGCTCAAATCATGAAGGAAAGGAGCATTCATTGCGCCTTTAATGTCATGCTTTGGGACAAGCACTATAACAATCTGATTTCGAAGAATTCTATCGTCGCCGGTCATCTCTCTATGATGGATTGCTATGCTTCTAAAACAGAAGTTATCGTACCTCACTTGTTTTGGGCTGCTATCCCTGGTGCTGCTTCTAATTTCCCAGTTGAGATGAAGTTTATGACCTTCATCGCTCAAGGCTGCTGCTTTATTAATAACGAAACTAATTATAAAAGTATCTCTAATCAGGAAAACTCTTGGGGAATAAAATTAACGGACAGAATATCCGGAACTCCTGTAAGAATAGACCTTTCCGAAGAACCTTATAAAAGAGGATGGGCTTCTGCTAAGAATAAATTCATACTCGGCCCTTCCGGTTCTGGAAAATCTTTCTTTACTAACGTCCTTGTCGCTCAGAAATACGAACAGGGTGAACATGTGGTCATCGTCGATGTTGGCGATTCGTATCTCGGTCTTTGCAATCTTATTTCTGAACAGACCGGAGGTAAGGATGGTATCTATTACACATACAAGGATAATGAGCCTATCTCTTTTAACCCTTTCTTTGTCGAGGATTATGTCTATCCGGAAGAAAAGATGGCTCAACTTCTTTCCCTAATTTGCATCCTATGGAAAAATGAACATGAGGAAATATCTAAGGCGGAGGAAACTCAGATTGAGACGGCTCTCAATCTTTACATTCGCATGATATGTGACAACAAAAAAGAATTCCCTTGTTTCAATTCCTTCTATAGTTTCCTCTCTCACCAATTTAAAGATAAGGTGATGGAGGAGAAAGTAAGAATCGAAAACTTCGATATAGAAAACCTACTTCAAGTCCTAGCTCCTTATGCAAGGGGTGGAAAATATGACTACTTGCTGAATAGTAAAGATAGGGTGGATCTTCTTCACAAGAGATTTATCGTTTTCGAATTAGACAACATAAAGGACCACAAGGTGCTCTTTCCTATTGTTACTATCGTTCTCATGGATACGTTCCTCTCTAAAATGAGACGTCTCAACTTCAATGAAAAAAAGGTCATTCTGATAGAAGAGGCTTGGAAGGCTATCTCTAAATCCGGAACTGCTGAATTCATCAAGTATCTTTACAAGACTGTACGAAAACATAATGGTGAAGTTGCTATCGTTACTCAAGAAGTTGGTGATATTATCGGTAATGAGATAATCAAGGATACTATTATTAATAATGCGGACGAAAAGGTTCTTCTCGATCAGTCTAAATTCTTGAACCGTTTCGATGAGATTCAGGAGGTTCTCGCTCTTTCTGATAAGGAAAAGGCTCTCGTTCTATCAATCAATAGAAATTTAAATTTTAATAATAGATCGAAATACAAAGAGGTCTTCATCTCTTTTAACTCCGTCTTTTCCGCTGTTTATGGGGTAGAAGTATCTAAGGAAGAATATCTCACCTTCTGCACTACGAAAGAGGAGAAGGGTAAGGTGCTTTTGCTTGCCGAAAAACTCGGATCTATGGAAAAAGCTATTAATAAATATATTGAACTTGAAAAAATAAAAAGATGAAAAGATTAACTATATTCTTGTGTATGCTTCTCGTATGCTATAATATGAGTGCACAAATGGTTGTTTCGGACCCTACCTCTATCGCACAAAGGGCGATGAACTTCGTCGATCAGATGAGCGAGGCAATCGAAGAAAAGTATGCAATGTATGAACAGATTGAAAAAACTGTTCATCAGACAGAACTGATAAAGAAAAATATGGATAAGTTTAAAAAAGCCATGGACTGGGTTAAAACAGGTAAGGAGATTATCTCCATTATTCAAACTACAGAGGATATTAGCAAAGAGCTTAACTCTTTTCGAAGGTATCTAATCGAATCGGATTATCTGACCGAAGACGAACAATATCGCCTCTATTCGCAAGGATTTGAAGTTTATTCTGATGCTATGAATTCTATTACTGATGCAAAAAAATATATCAGTGATTTTAAAAATGAGGATGATGCCGGACTTAGCTCCGCAGAGAGAATCGAACTCCTTTCTAAAATTAAAGAAGAGGTTTCCTCTTTGAAAATGAAGTTGAGACTTATTCGTATCGATGCTAAAAAGAGAATTCAATATAAAAAGTCTAAATGCGACAGTTACTGCAATTTAGCTAATACATTTAATATTAAGGCAAAATGATATTTCTAAACGCTTACTCTTATGCTATGTTGGGGATGAACTCAATCATGCAGGATTTCTTTGATTACCTCGATAAGGTTTATCAGAATTGTACTAAAGATATCGGCACCGTTGCCGGAATAGGTTCTGCGCTCTGCGCAATATTTGCGCTCTTCTATATTGGAAATATTATATGGCATAGTTGGTGTCAGGGTGGATCCATTAACCTTTACGCAATTTTCAAACCTTTCTGTATTGGTTTGATCATTGCCAATTTCGGAATTTTTACTCAGATGATTGATGGCGTCATGTCGCTAATCAACAAGCCGACTATGATCCTTGTCGAAAAATCAAACAACGATGCTGGCGATAACCTCGCTAATGTTATATCTAACATTAAATCTATTGACACATTCTCTGATGATAATTATAATAATTCCTTTCAGGATTCTGAAAAGAAGGATAATTCCACAGAGGAGGAGAGCTTTATCTATTCTATTGGACAAGGAATTGGTAATTCCTTGTCTGGATTCTTCATGTGGCTATTCAATTCTGCTATAACTTATACTGTTACCTCTTTTGTGACAATTATTTCGCTGCTGGGCTCTATCGTAGCCCTTTGTGTTATGACGTTCGGTACTTTTACTAAGATTATTTTATTCTATATCGGACCGTTCGTTTTTGCATTGTCGCTTATTCCTTACTTCTCTGACTCAATTAGATCATGGCTCGCAAGATACATAACAGTATGTCTTTACGCTCCTTGTATTAACATTATCAATTTTGGTATGATGAGCGTATATAACTTCTTTCTGGAGAACCTATCTGCATCCGATTCTTTATCGGATGTCGGCAGTAATTATGCCAGTACATTCCCTATTGTTGCGATTAGTATTGCTGCCGCTTTCTGCTATATCTGCGTACCTTCGATTGCTGGTTTTATTATCAACTCGACGGGTGCTAAAGATATTACTCACGAGGCTGTCTCTCGCGGAGAAGGTTCCGCTAAACAAGGTATTGCTAAGGCTGCCGGAGCTGCCGGAGGTGGTGTGGCTACCGCTGTGCATGCTGTTAGTAATGGTATTAAAAAAATGAAGTGATAATGTTAAAGTCTTTAGTTAATATTCAAAGTGCATTCTCCCACACAAGATTATTCTTAATTTTATTGGTGAGCTCCAATCTTATTATTTTGGGTTGTGTCGCTTTTTTCGCCTTTAACTTTAAGGTGAAACAGGAACAAAAGATTTATGCGCTACAAGGAGAACAGTCCTTGATGTTCGCATTGAATCAGAACACATCGGATAACAGGGAGGCGGAAGCAAATGCTACTATCCGCGATTTTCACGAACTGTTCTTTAACATCCTTCCGGATGCAAAAGAAATAGAATATAGGATGCAAAGAGCTCTGGCGATGTCTGATAATTCTGTCTACTCTGTTTACAAAAACTTGAAGGACAATAGGTATTACGAACAGATTACGGACGCCGGTATCTTTTGCCAGTTTAAATGTGACAGTATCAACATTGATTTTACTCGTTATCCTTATCATTGCTCCATGTGGGGAAAAACGTCCATCGTTAGGACTTCTTCCACCACATTCCGAAATGTTGAGACTACTTGTCAACTGCGTAACTGCGCTAGAACTAACGCTTCTCCGCATGGTTTCCTTATCGAGAACTGGGAAGTGGTGGATAATTCCGATTTAAATGGTATTAATTCTTTATATTAGTAAAGTATGGCTAATAACGATATTCCTAAGTGTTTTACATCGGTTAAAATTATTATGGTTATACTAACTGTCGCTATAACTAGTTTTACTATTTATATCTGCAAAAACAGTTTCGATTCAGCTAACAGCGAGAGGGATTTCATATACGTCGCTGATGCTAACAACACATTGTTGCTTGCATTGGCTAATGATGTGGACCTTAACAGATCCGAAGAGGCGAAAGCTCACGTTAAAAGATTTCACGAACTTTTCTTCGTCCTCTCGCCTAACGCCGAATTTATAGAGAATAACATGAAAAAGGCGCTATACATTAGCGACAATTCTGTAAAACAGGTCTACGTGAACTTGAAAGAGAAGAAATTTTTCGACAGCATGATAGCAAATGGTGTGTCCTCTGAGTTTCGATGCGACAGCATAAACGTCGCTATGGAGGCTTCTCATGAGTTCAAAGTCTATCTCTACGGAAAGACATCGCTGGTATACAGCGATAAAATTATATACAAAACGCTGAAGACTTCGTGTTTTCTCTCTTCGTGCAACAGAGACGAGATGAATACGAACGGATTTATCATTAAAAATTGGAAAATTGAAGAAAATAATGTCTTAGGACAAGTTAATAGATAGTAATATGGAAAATAATAAGGAACACTTGAAGAAATGGATTTCTTCAAAAAAGGAAATATATACAGAAAAGGCTGAGAATCAACTAAATTCCATGCCAATCGACAAAAGAAAGAGAATCTTTAAGATTGTCTTTGGGTTGCTCGGATTCATTGTATTGTTGAAGATCATTCTTTTTGTCGTTTTTAGTATTTCTTCTTCGACAGAAGAAAAAGATGCGGGAATCCCTGACAGCATCGAGACTAAAAATATTACGGAAAAGGACGTGTTAAACATGGATTTGTCCACTCACGAAAAACCGATGGAGGAGTCTAAAAAAAGGGGGTTAGAAAAGATGATCGATGACATGAGAAAAACTGATTCTTTAGAAAATAATGGAAACAAATAAAAGTAAACAACAACAGAGACTTTTGCACGTTGGCAGCATCTTTGTCGCTGTCACTCTGATTGCCATTTTTTTCATCCTTGGAGGTGGAAAAGAGGATGCTACTTCTGTTGCTAACGTTCAGGAGGAGGGTCTTAATTCGGAACTTCCAGACCCATCCTCTTCTCAGTTAACATCAAATAAACTGGACGTGATCGTGCAGGAAGAGAAACGGATTATGAACGAAAAGAGCAATCAACAAAAGCAAAACAGCAACTCATTCGACCTGATGGGGAATCTGAACACTCCAGAGGAGGAAGTGAAGAAGGAGGAGTTTATGAATAATGACGTCGAGACGACAATCAACATCGAATCGACAAACGAAAGACCTGCTGCATCTTCTGGTAGAAGAAGCTCTGCTCCTTCTACGGCAACGTCTCAGAGACACACTTCGGAAAGAAGATATGCTTCATCATCGACCTCACAGGAAGATGATATGACCTCAGCTGCTGAGAAAAGAAGAAAAGAGAAGGAGGCGGAAAAGAAGACGCTACGAATCCGTTATGGGTTAGAGGAGGAGGAGGAGGAGACTACAACAAAAGATCCGGAAAAAGAGACAATCCCTTCCATTCCTACCTCTACTAAAAAGAAAGGAAATGGATTCAGAACAATGGGAAACTCTGCGATCAGCACAGATGCAAACACTATCCGTGCGATTGTTCATGGAGAACAGAAGAATATTACTACGTCTTCGCAAGTTAAGTTACGATTACTAGACCCTGTTAACATCGATGGAGTACAAGTACCTCGCAATACAATCGTTTACGGAAAAGCTTCTTTCTCTGACAATAGGATGACGGTGACTATCGACAACATTAGATATGCAGATAACTTATTGCCATTCAAGGCTGAAATATACGATATGGATGGTTTTCGAGGTCTATATGTACCGGATAATATAACTAACGAGACAAAAAAAGATGCTTCTTCTGGGACTATATCGAGAACTACAGTCGTTGGAGGTCCTACTTCGGCCACTCCAACTGGATTGATGAATTCTGCGATAAACGCAACTAATAGTGCAATCCAATCCGCCACAAAAAAAAGGATTAAAGAGGCGAAAGTTGACTTGCCTGCCAACTACAAAATATTAATTAAAATAAAAAAGAAATGATTAAGAAATTATTGTTTACAATCTTATCCATCTTATATATTTGCAATCCCGTCTTATCTCAATCTACTACGGTGGGAGTAGGGAAGATTTCTCTGGAAATCTCGGACACCAAATGGGTATATCTGAAATTTCCTGCAAAAATTAAATATGCGGATATGGGTACGGATGATATTCTCGTAGAGAAGACAAAAGTTGATAACATTCTTCGTGTTAAGAGTGTTGTCCCGGTCTTTGACGAAACGAGCATCACCATCATTGCATTGGATGGTAAGATTTATACGTTTTCCCTACATTACAACCAGAATCCAAAATACATCGCCGTTGACTTACGGAATGTAAAGAACAACGTGATCGTAGACGCAAACGCTATTACTCCTATGTCCATCGAGCTATCAATGTTAAGGACCAGCCATATTATCCTAAAGGATAATATCGCCGACATTTCGGTGGGAGTGGACTCTATCGTCGCCGAGCTGGCTGAAGACGATATCATGAATATATGTAAGGCCAGACAGGTAAGTGGGTTTGATGGATTCACGGAGACTTCTCTTACTATCATCACGGAGAACAAGGAGATATTTCCCTTTATAGTCACTCACAACGATAATCCGAAAGATCTGAATATTAATGTGGCTTCTGGTGACACTGACGGTAATGTCAGTGCCAACTTTTCTGAGTCTACAATGAATGAGGTGGAGATGGAAAAACTCGGTAAAGAAATCGTTGAGAAAGGTGTTAAGATTAACAACATAGGTGTATATGATGATAAGATGAACTTTTGCCTAGCATCTTTATACATCAAGAATGACATCTTGATGTTTCACATCAGGACGACAAACAACTCCAAAATTGATTATGATGTAGACTTTATCAGATGCTATATCAAAAATAAAAAAAATTCAAAATCTTCAGTCAGTCAGGATGATGAGAAGATTCCTATCTACATATATAAGACGGACGAGGATAAGATACTTGCCAATGACAGTTTTAGCGAAATCTTATTTTTTAAGAAATTTACAGTACCTAATAAGCATTTGTTTTACTTTGAGATGTTCGAAAAAAATGGTGGTAGACATTTAAAGTTTACATGTTCAAACAAAGAAATTCTCAAAGCTGAATTTCTAGGAGATGAATAAACACTTTGTTTTACATTACAGGCGATTTCGATGTCATTCCGACCATTTGTTCATTCTCGACATTTCATGGCCTTAAAACAAGCCAAAAACAGCAAATTCGATATATCTAATCATTGTATGTAAATAAGAAAAGAGAATTAAAGTTCTCTTTTCTTATTTTGTGTATAATGCTCCCCAGAATTTAGACAAAAACAAAGGTGGCGGAAAAGGCTTATCTTTGTAAAAAAATGGAAGAAATGGGAAGGAAAAGCAAGTATGATTCCACGTTCAAGACCAAGGTCGTATTGGACGCAATGAAGGAAAGTGAGACATTGAGCGACTTGGCCAAGAA
>Ga0208197_1000814_pt1 | contig 35889 bp, 29 predicted proteins | sample AD_JPNNA4_MetaG_FD_184444 | JGI IMG/M metagenome (GOLD analysis project Ga0208197, IMG submission 184444) | Active sludge microbial communities of municipal wastewater-treating anaerobic digesters from Japan - AD_JPNNA4_MetaG (SPAdes) (version 2) | ecosystem: Engineered > Bioreactor > Anaerobic...
CGAGGAGATCTTCGGCTGGATCAAGACCATCGCCCTGTTCCGGAAGCTCCGTTACATCGGAGAGGAAAAGATCGCATGGTACTTCACCCTGGGGCTGAGCGTCTTCAACCTGGTTCGGATGCGCTCCTTGGGCATTGCTGCCTCCTGAGCCGCCGCGAGCGGCTCGGTGCTGCCCGAAAGGGCAGCTGAGGCCCTATGAATCAGCCATGTGAAAGAGCAAAAAACACAGTTTAAGCCATCCGCACACTCGTTTGACCCGATAATAAAGGACAAACGAGAAAAAGAAGTCAGATTTTCAACACCCTGCTAGGCAGGAGCGCGGGGCTCGGGATAAAAGATAAAACAGGAAACGACGGTTCAAGAGAAGGAAATGGCGAAGAAGACGTCACACCCGGTCAACGAGAGAATCACCCCGCGGGAGCTCAAGGAGCACGGGGTTCGATACGTCCTGGACAAGATCCGCCGGTCGAAGGGCTACTACATGACCAACACCGAGAGGGACCTCTCCCAGTCGGATTTCAAGAACCGGGTGCTGCCCCACACGCAGATGCTCGTGGCCGGGGAGCGAAACGCCTGCGGCTATTTTTCCATCGAGATCTCCGGCGGGGCCTCGATCCACGTGGACATGCTGCGAAAGCAGATCAATCCCTTCGAGAAGCTGCGGGTCCTCAAGTCCATGATGCCCGAGACCCTGTTTCAGACGCTGGTCCGGGGGATCAACCTCTTCGGGTATCGGCCCTACCCGGACAACGTCGTCCGCCTGACGATCCAGCATTTCGCCGAGGTGATCGACGTGTTCCGCGTCTTCGACTTCCTCAATGACGTCCGGAACATGATTCCCGTCTTCGAGGAGGTGAAGCGCGCCGGCCGGATCCTGGAGCCGGCCATCTGCTTCTCCACGGGGCCCGAGCACACGGACGGCTATTACGTGGGGAAAGTGGGCCAGATCGTCGACATCACCGGTGAGGACATCATCCTGTGCATCAAGAACCACGGGGGACTCGGGACACAGAAGCGCATCGGGGATCTCGTGAAGGCCATTCTCGACCGGTTCCCCGGGCTGCTGATCCATTACCACGGCCACAACACCGACGGCAACGACATCGGCCGTACCGTCGAGGCCGTCCGAAACGGGGCCAGGATCGTCAACGGCGGCGACCACTCCTTCACGGGATTCTACGGCCCGCCCCCGTTGCTGACGATTGTCGAGACCCTCGAGGACTACGGCTACCCCTGCATCGGGATCGACAAGCAGGCCGTCATCGACACCTCCAACAAACTGCGTCCCGAGCGCGAGCACTACAAGGACTTCGAGTCCCAGTTCCTCGGCTTCGACCCCACCGTCCAGATCCACAAACTGCCCGGCGGGGCCACGGGGTCGAGCTTCGAGCAGGCCGTAAAGGGCAACTTCCTGCACCTCATGCCGGAGATCCTCCAGCAGGAGCTTCCGAAGGTCCAGGTCGAGCTCGGCAACTGGTGGAGCGTGACGCCGGGCTCCCAGATCCTCTGGACCACGGCGGTCAACAATGTCCTGAAGCGCGCCCGGTACAAGGATGCCACTGACGACCTGAAGAACCTGATGCTCGGCCGGTACGGCGAGCTGCCTTTCCGAAAGCCGGCCGACTGGATCTACGAGGCCGTTTTCGGCCCGAACTGGAAGAAGACCGTGGAACGCGACTACGGCTACCAGAAGATCGAGGACGTGGACCTCGCCATCGAGAAGCGCGTCCTGGAGAAGAGGCTCGAACGAAAGGTCTCCGAGGAGGAACTGGTCCTGTACCTGCAGCACCCCAATGACGCCGTAAGTTTCTTCAAGTTCGAGGAAAAATACGGCAAGGTGTGGGTCCTTCCGCCCAGTGTCTGGTTCAAGAAGGGCGGGTTCAACCTGGGCGACACCTTCGAGTTCCCCGATGCCTACGGGAAGCTGCACTCGATCGTCATCGGGCCCCAGCGCCGGACCTCGAGCGGCGACGCGGTGACCTACCTCGTCATCGACCATCACCCCGAGCCGATCCTGACGGAGCTCGAGCAGGAGGGTGCGACGGCGGAGACGAAGAAGGCGACCCTCAGCGCCAAGGAGCTCGATGCCCTGGCCAGGGACGGCGACATCCGCTCGCCCATCAAGGGATCCGTCAACGAGGTTCCCGTGTCCGAGGGCGACGAGGTGTCCGCCGGGCAGGTGCTCATCGTGCTCGAGGCCATGAAGATGCTCAACAACGTCGTCTCGGCCATCAACGGGAAGGTCGTGGAGGTCTTCAAGAACCCCGGCGACCCGGTCGATGTGGGTGACCCGCTGCTGTCGGTCAAGAAAGCCCCCGAAGGAGAGGTGGGAAGCCACGGGTCCCGCGCGAGGAAGGGCTGATTTCTGATCTCTGGGAATCCACATGGGGCCGGATTCGTTTCATTTTTTTCTGAAACGGGCGATTTCGTCTTGACAGGTCGCCCGTTTGCGGGTATTTAGACGCCTGTCTCCGGAATCCGGCGGTTTCGGTGGTTCGTGACCGGGGTCTCTTTTGACGCGGTGATTTGGGGGATGCAGAGTGTCCCTCGGCATCACGCGCCGTCTTTCCTCCCGTACTTGCCAGGGAAAGCGGGAAGCCTCCTTCCCCGGTTCCCGGGTGCAAAGAAAGGATGAGGATGAGCAATGCCGAAGCATTTTTACACCCTCCTGATCATCCCTCATAAAAAGAAAGACTCCGTCAAGAAGTTCCTCGCCACACCGCGTCATTTCCGCCTCGCCACAACCTTGTTGGTCGCCCTGTTCTGTTTTCTCGGCTATTGTGCCGTCGATTACCTGACGATCAAACTCGAGCAGATGGAACTTTTCAACCTGCGCCGGCTCACATCCACCCAGCAGGAGCAGATCGACACCCTCGAGGGGAAGATCACCTTCTTCGAGCGGAAGCTGGCCGAGCTCAAACAGGTGGATGAAAAGATCCGCACGATGGCGATGGATCTGGCCGGCAAGCCCCGCAAGGCATCCAGGAAGGAAACGGCGCCTGCCCGGGAACAGGCTCTCGGCGTGGGCGGCCCGATGCCGGCGGGGGAAACCGGCGCCGACAAGCTGACCAGCCTCAACCGGCACATGGACCGTTTGCTGGAGGATGCGTCCGCCCGCGAGCGAAGCCTTGCCGAGCTGCAGGAATTCCTGCGCGCTCAGCGCTCCATCGCCGCCGTGACGCCCAACCTGTGGCCCGTCACCGGCTGGGTGACCTCCGAGTTCGGACCCAGGGCCAACCCCTTCGGCGGCCGGCGGGAATTTCACTCGGGGATGGACATTGCGGCGAAGCTCGGAGCCCCTATCCAGGCGCCGGCCGACGGGATCGTGGCCAACGTGGAAAAGAGACCGGACCTGGGCCTTCTCATCAAGGTCGAACACGGAAGGGGCATCTTCACCCTCTATGCCCACCTCTTCCGCTCCGCGGTCAGCAAGGGACAGATGGTCAAGCGCGGGGAGGTCCTCGGGTATGTCGGCAACTCGGGCCGCAGCACCGGGGCCCACCTGCACTATTCCGTGAATCTCAATGGAGTCTATGTCAACCCCAGGAAGTATCTGCCCTGATTCCCTTTTGCGAAAAAACAGGGTATAGTATCCGAAAATCCGGTAAGGGCTTACCGGGTTTTTTTTAGGCGGAACCATGCTGAATTTCATCCAGAAGCTGTTCGGGACGAAGAACGAAAGGGAGCTGAAGCGGATCGCGCCCCTCGTGGACGAGATCAACCGCTTCGAGGACGGCATCCGCGGCCTCTCCGACGGGCAGCTGAAGGCCAAGACGGCCGAGTTCAAGGAGAAACTCGCGGGCGGCATGAGCCTCGACGACATCCTGACGGAGGCCTTCGCCGTGGTTCGGGAGGCGGCCCGCAGGACCGTGGGGATGCGCCCCTTCGACGTGCAGCTCATCGGGGGGATCGTCCTTCACGAGGGCAAGATCGCGGAGATGAAGACGGGCGAAGGGAAGACCCTCGCGGCGACCATGCCCCTGTACCTCAACGCCCTGACCGGCAAGGGCTGCCATCTCGTCACGGTGAACGACTACCTGGCGCGCCGCGACGCCGCCTGGATGGGCCCCATCTACAACTTCCTGGACCTTTCCGTCGGTGTCATCGTCCACGGCCTGACCGACGCGGAACGGCGCGCCGCCTACGGCTCCGACATCACCTACGGGACGAACAACGAGTTCGGATTCGATTACCTGCGCGACAACATGAAGTTCACCCTCGAGGACTATGTCCAGAGGGACTTCCACTATGCCATCGTCGACGAGGTGGACAGCATCCTCATCGACGAGGCGAGAACGCCACTCATCATCTCGGGTCCCTCCGACGAATCCACGGACAAGTATTACCGGATCAACCAGATCATTCCCGGGCTCCGGCGCGAGAGGGACTACACGATCGACGAGAAGGCGCGGGCCGTCGTCCTCACCGAGGAAGGTGTGGCCCGGGTGGAAAAGGCCCTGAAGGTGCAGAACCTCTATGACCCGCGCAATATCGAGCTGCTGCACCACGTCAACCAGGCCCTGAAGGCCCACACCCTCTTCAAGCGTGACGTGGACTACGTCGTCAAGAGCGGCGAAGTGCTCATCGTCGACGAGTTCACGGGCCGCCTCATGCCCGGCAGGCGATACAGCGAGGGCCTGCACCAGGCCCTCGAGGCCAAGGAAGGCGTCAAGATCGAGCGGGAGAACCAGACGCTCGCGTCCGTCACCTTCCAGAACTACTTCCGCATGTACGAGAAGCTTGCGGGGATGACGGGCACGGCGGACACGGAAGCGGCCGAATTCCAGGAGATCTACGGGCTCGAGGTCATGGTGATCCCCACGAACATGCCCATGATCCGGACGGACCATCCCGACGTCATCTACCGCACGGAACGGGAGAAGTTCGAGGCGGTCATCCAGGAGATCAAGGACCTCCACGGGCAGGGGCGGCCGGTCCTGGTCGGCACGATTTCCATCGAGAAGTCGGAAAAGCTCAGCGGGCTTCTCTCCCGCCAGGGCGTGAAGCATCACGTCCTCAACGCCAAGCACCACGAGCGCGAGGCGGAGATCATCACCCAGGCCGGGCAGCGGGGGGCCGTCACCATCTCGACGAACATGGCCGGCCGCGGCACGGATATCAAGCTCGGCGAGGGGGTGGCCCGGCTGGGCGGCCTGCACATTCTCGGCACGGAGCGCCACGAGAGCCGGCGAATCGACAACCAGCTCCGTGGCCGGTCGGGACGCCAGGGAGACGCCGGGTCCTCCCGGTTCTACCTGTCCATGGAGGATGACCTGCTGAGGATCTTCGGGGGAGAGCGGATGGGGGCGATCATGGACAAGATCGGGATGGAGGAAGGCCAACCGATCGAGTCCGGCCTGCTGTCCCGGCAGATCGAGGCCGCCCAGCGGAGGGTGGAGGCCCACAACTTCGATATCCGCAAGCACCTCCTCGAGTTCGACAATGTGATGAACGTGCAGCGCGAGGCCATCTACGAGCAGCGCAAGGCCGTTCTGAAGGGCGACGACCTGTGGGGCATGCTCGAGGAGATGCTCGACGAGGTGGCCGAGAACATCGTCCGGGAATATGTCGACGAGAAGCAGCACCCCGAGGAGTGGAACCTCAAGGGCCTCGACGACATGGTGTACCAGCTCTTCTCGCTCAAGCTCCGGTTCAGCGAGCCCGGACGCAGCCCGGGAGGGCCTGAGCAGATGCAGGAGGAGATCCACAAGGCCGTCCTGGAGCACCTGCGCCGGAAGGAAACCGACTTCGGCAAACCCCTGTGGGACTACCTGATGAAGGTGATCATGCTGCAGTCCATCGACACCTTCTGGAAGGACCATCTGCTCGGCATGGATCACCTCCGGGAGGGCATCGGGCTGCGGGGCTACGCGCAGAAAGACCCGGTTCGCGAATACCAGAAGGAAGGGTACGAGATGTACCTGGAGATGATGTACCGCGTGCGCCAGGACTCGCTGCAGAAGCTCTCGCTCGTGCAGGTCCAGCGGGAGGAGGAGGTGGAAGGCCTGCGGGACCGGACGCAGCGCGATGTCGTAGAGTCCCACGGCACGGCAGGGGCCCCCGTGAAGCAGGTCAGGAGGGATTCATCCGGAAAGGTCGGCCGGAACGATCCGTGCCCCTGCGGCAGCGGGAAGAAGTACAAGAAGTGTTGTGGGAAATAAAAGGCTGAGGGCGAAAGGCGAAGGGCGAAGGGAAAAAGGCAAGGGGAAGGCCAATCATGGCAAACGGTGAGCAGAAATACGAAGTCCCCGGGTTTCAGGCCGGCGGGATCGCGGCGGGGATCAAGGAGGACGGGCGGAAGGACCTGGCCCTTCTGTACTCCGAGGTGCCGGCAAAAGCCGCCGGCGTCTTCACGACGAACGTTTTCAAGGCGGCGCCCGTGCTGCTCGATATGGAGCGCATCAAGAGCGGCACGACGAGGGCCGTCATCGTCAACAGCGGCAACGCCAACGCCGCAACCGGCGACGAGGGCTTCCAGGATGCCGTGAAGATGGCCCGATTCTGCGCCGGGGCTCTCTCGATCGACGAGGCGCAGGTCCTCGTGGCCTCGACGGGCGTCATCGGCCGCAAGTTTCCCGTCGACCGGGTTGCGGGAAGCGTGAGCAGGCTGGTCAAGGGACTCTCGCCAGGCGGGATTCCCGAGGCGGCCGAGGCCATCATGACCACGGACCGATACCCGAAGATCCAGTACCGGGAAGGGCCCGTCGGCGGCAGCGATGTCTGCGTCTGCGGCATCGCCAAGGGGGCGGGCATGATCGAGCCCGGCATGGCGACGCTGCTGGCTTTCATCCTCACCGATGCCGACATCGACGACCAGGCGATGAGACGTGCGCTTCGGGATGCCGTGGACCAGAGCTTCAACGCCATCAGCGTCGACGGCTGCATGAGCACCAACGACACGGTTCTCCTGCTGGCCAACGGCATTGCGGGGAACAGGAAGATCCGTGCCTCGACGAGGGACTTCACCGTGTTTGCCGCGATGCTCACCGAGGTGATGACGGAGCTGGCCAGGATGATCGTGCGTGACGGCGAAGGGGCCACGAAGCTCATCGAGATCGTCGTCGAAGGGGCCAGGTCGGCGGCAGAGGCGAAGGCCGTCGCCTACCAGATCGCCCGCTCGAACCTGGTCAAGACGGCCTTTTACGGGGGCGACCCGAACTGGGGTCGGATCATTTCAGCCGCCGGGGCGGCCGGGGTGGCGCTCGACCCGGCGGCCGTCGAGCTGACCTTCGACGGCCTGCCGCTCTTCCGGCAGGGCCAGGGGATCGCGAGCCACCTGCAGCAACTCGTGGAGGTCATGAAAAAGGACCACATCCGGGTGGTCGTCGGGCTCGGCCAGGGCGTCAAGAGCTTCCGGGTCTTCAGCTCCGACCTGAGCCTCGATTACGTGAAGATCAACGCGCATTATACGACATAACAACAGGCAAAGGGTGAAAGGCTAAAGGCGAAGGGTAAAGGGCAAAGGGCAACATCATTGCCGGCTTTTCCATTCGCCCTCAGCTCTTAGCCATTTTTTATTTGCCAAATTTTTTCGATTGTGCTAGTTAAGCCCGTTCTATCACTCACACCCTCGGATCGGCGGCCTGTTGCCCTTCACGGGAAGGGTTCCCCGCCGGGTTGAAGGGGTGGAGGAATCAAACAGGAAGGAGAAACCCATGTCCACCGTATCGATGAAGCTGCTGCTCGAGTCCGGCGTCCACTTCGGTCATCAGACCAACAAGTGGAATCCCAAGATGAAACCCTACATTTTCGGCGCCCGCAACGGGATCTACATCATCGACCTCCAGCAGACGGTCGAGATGTTCAAGGGGGCCTACAGTTTTGTCGTCAACACCGTCGCCGACGGCGGTGAAATTCTCTTCGTGGGCACGAAGAAGCAGGCCCAGGAGTCGATCCGCGAGGAGGCCGAGCGCTGCGGGATGCCCTACGTGAACTACCGCTGGCTGGGCGGCATGCTCACCAACTTCTCGACCATCAAGAAGCGGATCGACCGACTCAACGAACTCGACGCGATGTTCTCCGACGAGTCGGTCCATGTCTTCCCGAAGAAGGAAATCCTCCTTTACCAGAGGGAGAAGGAGAAGCTCGACAGGGTGCTCGGCGGGATCCGCCGGATGAAGGGTACCCCCGCGGCCGTGTTCGTCGTCGACCCCAAGAAGGAGGACATCGCCGTCCACGAGGCCCGGAAGCTGGGCGTGCCCGTCGTCGCGATCGTGGATACCAACTGCGACCCCGACGTGGTGGATTACATCATCCCCGGCAACGACGACGCCATCCGGGCGATCAAACTGTTCGCAGCGCGGATTGCCGACGCTGTCTCGGAGGGCAAGCAGAAGTTCGAGGAGAAGATCCAGGCGGAGAGCGACAAGCGGCCGGACACGGACGCGAAGGAAGAACCGGCCGGGGAGACGGACGTGCCCGACAGCGTCGAACTCAAGGGAACGGAGACGGGCGCGGAGCAGTCTGCGAGTTGAACAGGACCCCAGACATATCCCGACGAGGGGAGGAGGTACAGGAGCATTGGAAATTGCAGCGGATCGTGTAAAAGAACTGAGGGTGAAAACGGGCGCCGGCATCATGGACTGCAAGGAAGCCCTGAAGGTTTCGAACGGCAACTTCGACAAGGCGGTGGACTTCCTGCGAGAGAAGGGGCTCTCGGCGGCCACGAAAAAATCCTCCCGCGCCACGAAGGACGGGCTGATCACCTCCTACATCCACATGGGCGGAAAGGTCGGCGTGATGATCGAGGTGAACTGCGAGACGGATTTCGTCGCCAAGACGGAGAACTTCAAGAATCTGACCCGCGACCTCGCCATGCACGTCGCCGCCATGAACCCCCTGTACGTGAAGCCCGAAGACGTCCCCGAGGCCACCCTGCAGAGGGAAAAGGACATCTACCGGAAGCAGGTCATTGCCGAGGGCAAGCCAGAAAAGATCGCCGACAAGATCGTCGAGGGCAAGCTGAAGAAGTTCTACGAGGAAGTCTGCCTTGTAAAACAGAAGTTCATCAGGGACACGAACATGACGGTCGAGGACCTTATCAAGGCCTCGATTGCCGCGACGGGGGAGAACATCCTCGTGAAGCGGTTCGTCCGGTACCAGCTCGGCGGCGACGAGGCGGCCGACAACGCGCTGTAGGCCGGATCCGCCCCCGGGGCGGCCGCGCAGGGACGGCGGAGACATGACGGCAGGCAAGGCTGCATACAGGAGGGTTCTCCTGAAGTTGAGCGGGGAAGCGCTGATGGGGGGGCGGTCCTTCGGCATCGACCCGGCGGTCGTCCAGGCTCTGGCTGCAGAGATCCGGGACGTGGTCCGGATGGGCGTGGAGATGGGCGTCGTGATCGGCGGCGGCAACATCTTCCGCGGCATCGAGGGAAGCGCCCGGGGTATGGAGCGCACCCAGGCGGATTACATGGGCATGCTTGCCACCGTGATCAACAGTCTGGCCCTGCAGAGCGTTCTCGAGGGGATGGGCGTCAAGTGCCGCGTCCAGACGGCGATCGAAATGCGGGAAGTCGCCGAGCCCTTCATCCGCCGCAGGGCCACCCGCCACCTGGAAAAGGGACGGGTCGTTATCTTCGCTGCGGGGACGGGAAATCCCTACTTTACGACGGATACGGCTGCCGCGCTGAGGGCCGCCGAGATCCGGGCAGAGGTCATTCTCAAAGCAACGAAGGTCGACGGGGTGTACGACAGAGACCCCGTCAAGCATGCCGATGCAAAAATGTTCAAAAAGATAAGTTACACCGAGGCATTGGCGAAAAACCTTAAGGTAATGGATGCAGCCGCCATTTCCCTTTGCCGGGAAAACGAGATTCCCATTCGGGTGTTCAACATTTCTAGGAAAGGCAACATCAAGGCCGTCATCAGCGGCAGATCCGTGGGAACCATAGTGGGAGGATGACATGAGCGAGATGACCGACCTCGTCTTTTCCGAGATGAAGGAAAACATGGAAAAGAGCGTGAAGTTTCTCGAGAAGTCCTTCAGCAAGGTCAGGACCGGGCGCGCCTCGCTCGCCCTGCTCGACGGGATCAGGGTGGACTACTACGGAGTTCCCACGCCGATCAACCAGGTGGCGTCCCTGTCGGTTCCTGAAAGCCGGCTGATCCAGATCTCGCCGTGGGACTCCGGCGTGATCCCCGGCATCGAGAAAGCCATCCAGAAATCCGAACTGGGTCTGAACCCGATCAACGACGGCAAGATCGTTCGAATCAGCATCCCGCCCCTCACCGAGGAACGCCGTAAGGAGCTGATCAAGATCGTGAGAAAGATGGCGGAGGAGGGAAAGGTGAAGCTCCGCAACCTGCGCCGCGACGCCAATGAGGAACTCAAGAAACTCAAGAAGGACGGGGATATCGCAGAGGACGAGCTCTTCAAGCTCCAGGCCGACGTGCAGAAGGTGACGGACGATTTCATCGAGAAGGCGGACAGGGCGCTGCAGACCAAGGAAAAGGAGATCATGGAAATCTGACCGTCGCCTCGCGCGGGAAAAAAGAAGACAGGGAGCCTCCGGGCTCCTTTTTTTTTGCCGGCCGCGGAGGAGCCGAAACATCCCTTGAAAATGTCGGCCGGCTGTGGTAGTCAAGCGTCAATTCATTATTGAAAATCGATAAATAGAGCCTGAATGGATCAACTCGACAAAACCAACCTTCCACGGCACATCGCCATCATCATGGACGGAAACGGACGGTGGGCGCAGAATCACTCCCTGGGGCGCATCGCCGGCCACCGGGAGGGGACGGAATCGGTGCGCAGCATTGTCGAGTGTTGCCGCCGGATCGGCATCCCCTATCTCACCCTCTATGCCTTCTCCTCGGAGAACTGGAACCGCCCCGAGAAGGAAGTCAAGGCCCTCATGACGCTTCTTGAGCGATATTTGAAGTCCGAGCTGAAAAGCATGATGAGGAACAACATCCGTTTGCTGGCGATCGGCCGGACGGGAGCCCTTCCGCCGAGGGTCAAGGCCGTGCTGGACGATACCGTCGCCAAGACGGCAGGCAACGCGGCGATGACCCTGATCCTCGCCCTGAACTACGGCAGCCATGACGAGATCCTGCAGGCCGTCAGGACGATTGCCGAGGAGGCGGGGAGGAGGGCAATCGACTCGGCGTCGATCACGGAGGAGAGCTTCGCGGCCCGTCTCCACACGAGGGGCCTTCCCGACCCCGACCTGCTCATCCGGACGAGCGGAGAGTACCGCCTGAGCAACTTCCTCCTGTGGCAGATGGCCTACACGGAATTCTATTTCACCGAAACCCTCTGGCCCGATTTCCGGGAGGAACAGCTTCTCGAGGCTCTCCTCGAGTACCAGAAACGGGAGCGGCGGTTCGGGCAGACGAGCGCCCAGCTGCAGAAGACACGGTCATGACCAGCCCGCACGTCAAGAGGTGGGTCACGGGCATCATCGCCGTCCCCGTCCTCTTCTCGATCGTATATTTTGCCCCGGAGCCCGTCTTTGCCGGCTTCGTCCTCCTGGTCACCGCCGTGGCTGTCCTCGAGTACAACCGGCTCGTGTTCGGGCGGGACGGGGCCATGGAGAAACGCGCCCTCATGCTCTTCGGGCTCCTGGCGCCCCTTGCCGCCGCCATGGCCGGCGCGGCTGCGGTCCTGGCCGTTGCAGTCCTGTCGAGCCTGCTGGTCTTCGTTCTCACCCTGTTCGGCGTGAGGGAAGGCGCCCTCGATCTCAATCCGCTCGCGCGCTACGTCCTGGGCTACCTGTACCTGCCCGTCATGCTGTCGCACTTCATCCTGCTGAGGAGCGACGGCCAGGGGGTGGCCTGGATCTTCTTCGTCATCGTACTTGCTTTTTCGGGGGACATCGCGGCCTTTTACGTGGGCAGGAGCTTCGGTCGGCGCAAGCTCATGCCCCTCGTGAGCCCGGGGAAGACCGTGGAGGGGCTCCTGGGCCTCGCAGTCGGAAGCGTGGCGGGTTGCCTGATCTACCGGCATTTTTTCCTGCCGGGGGTCCCCGCGGCGCATATCGCCGCCATCGGCCTGGCCGGCGGGATTTTCGGACAGCTCGGGGACCTGTTCGAATCGCTGATCAAGAGGGCATCGGGCGCGAAAGATTCCGGCGGCATCCTGCCGGGCCACGGCGGGATCCTCGACAGGCTGGACTGCCTGCTGTTCATCGTGCCCTTTGTCTACTACTACAGGACGTACGTGCTCTCGTGAAGAAGATCGCCATACTCGGCTCGACAGGATCGATCGGGGTCAGCGCCCTCGACGTGGTGACGAGGAACCCCGGGGAGCTCCGGGTGGTCGCCCTGGCGGCAGGCCGCAACATCGATCTGCTGAGCGAGCAGGTCCTCCGGTTCCGGCCCGAGATCGTTTCCGTGATCGACGAGGAACATGCCTGCTCGCTCCGGGAGAGGCTGGGCTCGGAATGTCCCGGGGCCGTGCTCTGGGGCGACGAGGGATATTGCCGTGTCGCGACGGCGCCGGGGGCCGGCCTCGTGCTCTCGGCCATCGTCGGGGCCGCGGGACTCCTGCCGACGATGGCGGCCATCGAGGCGGGCCGGGACGTGGCCCTGGCCAACAAGGAAACGCTTGTCACGGCCGGGCCCCTCGTCACCGAAAAGGCTCGTCTGAAAGGGGTGCGGCTCATCCCCGTCGACAGCGAGCACAGCGCCGTATTCCAGTGCATCGAGGGGAATCCGACCGGCAGCGTGGCCAGGGTCATCCTGACTGCATCGGGGGGGCCCTTCCGGAGAGCGACGCAGCAGGAGCTGGAAAGGGTTACCGTCGCCGGGGCTCTCCGGCATCCGAACTGGGCGATGGGCCGGAAGATCACGATCGACTCGGCCACCATGATGAACAAGGGGCTCGAGGTCATCGAGGCCCGGTGGCTCTTCGGGGTCGGCTATGACCGCATCGACGTGGTCATCCATCCCCAGAGCATCGTGCACTCCCTCGTGGAGTTCGTCGACGGCTCCGTGCTGGCCCAGATGGGCCAGCCCGACATGCGGGGGCCGATCTCCTATGCGCTGTTCTACCCGGACAGGCACCCCGGCGGCTTTCCGCCCTTTCATCCCGTGAAGGCGGGCGTCCTGGAATTCCTGGCCCCGGATGTCGAGCGCTTCCCGTGCCTGAGGCTCGGTTACGAGGCCGGCAAGGCGGGGGGCACCATGCCCGCGGTCATGAACGCGGCCAACGAGGAGGCGGTTAACGCCTTTCTGGAAGGGCGCATCGCGTTTCTGGACATTGCCCGGGTCATCGAGCACGTGATGGCCCGGCATGCCGTTGTCGAGCTGACCTCGCTGCAGGCCGTCCTGTCGGCGGATGCCTGGGCACGAGGGCAGGCCGAAGAGATCATGAAAGAAGGAACAGGGTGATTTTTCCATGGGTGTCAACGTCGTATCGGTCGTCGTGCTGCTGGGCGTCCTGATCTTCGTCCACGAGCTGGGGCATTTCCTGCTGGCCAAGTCCCTCGGGGTGGGCGTCCTGAAGTTCTCGCTGGGGTTCGGTCCCAGGCTCATCGGCCGCAAGGTGGGCGAGACGGAGTACATGATCTCCATGGTGCCGCTGGGAGGGTACGTCAAGCTCCTGGGCGAGTCGGACGCGGACAATGTGCTTCCCGCGGATGAGCGGCGTTCCTTCGTGAAACAGCATGTCCTCAAGAAAATCGCCATTGTCGTCGCAGGCCCCCTGTTCAACTTCCTCTTCGCGGTCCTGGCCTTCGCCGTCATCTACATGGTCGGCGTGCCGAGCCTGACGACGGACATCGGCAGCATCCAGCCGGGATCCCCCGCGGAGGCCGCGGGCTTTCGCGCCGGAGACCAGGTCGTTGCCATCGACGGGAAGACCGTGATCCGCTGGGGCGAACTGGCCGATACGATCTCCCGGAGTGAGGGCCGGGAGCTTGCCGTGAAGGTGAAGCGGGACGGGGCGCTGCAGGAGATCCGCGTGAAGCCGGAGCTGGCCAGGGGGAAGAGCATTTTCGGAGAGGATGTCGACATCTGGAAGATCGGCGTGGGGGCGTCGAGCAACACCTTTCTCGACCGCCAGAATCCCTTCCGGGCCCTCTGGTCCGGGGTGGAGCAGACGTGGAACATCACGGAGCTGACCGTCATCAGCATCGTGAAAATGGTCCAGGGCGTCGTCTCCCCGGACTCCCTCGGGGGCCCCATCGCGATCGCCCAGATGGCGGGCGCCCACGTCAAGAAGGGGATCATGAACTTCGTTTTCTTCATGGCCCTGCTGAGCATCAACCTGGCCGTTCTGAACCTATTCCCCATTCCCGTGCTGGACGGCGGACACCTGCTGTTCTTCCTCATCGAACTCGTCACGGGAAGGGAAGTCAACATCCGGTGGAGGGAGCGGGCCCAACAGGTGGGGTTCTTCATCCTGGTGATGCTGATGATCTTCGTGTTCTACAACGACATCATGCGGATCTTCGGAGAGTAGTGCGCAGCTCTCTGGCGGGATGGCAGCCGTCTCAAGCCTGCATTCGACGGTTTGAGCTTCGAAACCATGAAGATCGGAAGATCGGATGTTAGGAAGAGCGGATAAGAGAGAATAACAGACCAGGACGGGAAAATATTTTCTTTCCGATCTTCCGCTCTTCATAGCTTCCTAAGTTCACAGCCATAGAATGTAAGCCCCGCATACGGCTTTATAGTCCAGATTGCCTGGGCATTCATCGTTGAGGATATGATCACACTGGCCATCGACACGGCGACCAAGACGGCGGGCGTGGCCCTGCTCCGTGACGAGCGGGTCCTCGCGGAGTATTTCTTCAACCTGCCGCTCAACCATTCCGAGACGGTACTGCCTGCCGTGAACCAGGCTCTCGCGCTGGCGGGGCTCGGCATCGGGGATGTCGGCCTTTTCGCGCTGACCGTGGGACCGGGGTCGTTCACGGGCCTGCGCATCGGCGCCAGCACCGTCAAGGGGCTTGCGTTTGCGACGGGAGCTCCCGCTGTCGGCGTCTCCACGCTCGAGGCGCTCGCCTGCAACGCCGCGGGGTTCGCAGGCCTGGTCTGTCCCCTGATCGACGCGCGCAAGGGCGAAGTGTACGCGGCGCTGTATCGAATCGACGGGGAAGGACGTCCCGAGCCGGTGCTGGACGAACGGGTCGCCGCGCCCTGCGAGATCCTGCCGCTCGTCGAGGGGAACGCCCTGTTTCTGGGGGACGGGCTGGCGGCGGCGGCCCGCCTCATCGCCGAGCGCCCCAGGGGGCTTTCCCATTTCCTTGCCCCGAACCAGCAATCGGTCCGGGCCTCGAGCGTCGCGCTCATCGGCCGGAGACGGTACCTGCGGGGCGACGTGCTCGATCTCGCGACCTTCGTTCCGCGCTACCTCCGCCGGTCGGAGGCCGAGGTCCGTCTCGGGGAAAAGCCGTGAGCGGAAGGAGGGCGAAGGCCCGCGGCGATTCAATTTTCGCTACATTGCGCCGGGGGTTTGTGGTATAAGCGAAGCTCTTTTGCAGAAGCAGGAGACGGACATGGAACAAGCCGACGAACTGCTCATCGAGCGATACATCCGGCAGGACGGCGAACTGAAGCGACACGTGGACGATCACCGGAGACTCGAGACCGCGCTCGAGGACTTCAACCGGCGGATCTACCTCACCCCCCAGGAGGAAATGGAGCGGAAGACGCTGCAGAAGATGAAGCTCGCGAGCAAGGACCGGATCTACGCGATCCTCTCGAAGTACAGGCAGGGCGACTGAGCGCCCCGGAGCAGGGAGACAGGCGGACGCATGGACAGGCATGGGGAATATATCGTGCGGGAAGGAATCCCGCTCATCGTCGCGCTCGGGCTCGCGGCGGCCGCCCTGTTCTGGGTGGGCCTGAAGGGCTTTGCCTCGGCCGTCTTGGCGGTCATGCTGTTCGTTGCCTTCTTCTTCCGGAACCCCGAGAGGGCGGTCCCCTCCGGGGAAGGACTTCTCGTGTCCCCCGCCGACGGGAGGGTGCTCAACGTCGAAGAGGTGTGCCTCGACGGGTTGCTGCAGGGCACCTACCGGAAGGTCAGCATTTTCATGAACGTGTTCAACGTCCACGTCAACCGCGCCCCCCATTCCGGGCGCGTGGAGAGGATCGAGTATCAGGCGGGTAAATTCCTCTCGGCCGATCTGGACAAGGCCTCCGCGGACAACGAGAGGAACTCCGTCCTGATCCGGACGAAAGAAGGGAAGGCGTTCCTCACCATCCAGATCGCGGGGCTCATCGCCCGAAGGATCGTCTGCTGGGTCGGGGAGGGCATGGAGGTTGTCAGAGGTCAGCGGTTCGGACTGATCTGCTTCGGCTCGAGGCTCGAGGTCGTCCTGCCGCTTGAATCGAAAATCCTCGTCCAGGCCGGCCAGAAGGTGCGCGCCGGGGAAACACCGCTTGGGGTCCTGTGATGGACAAGAACGTCAAGAGAGAACGCTTCCTCAGGAGAGGGAAATTCTTCCCGAAGGACCAGATGAAGAAGGGGGTGTACATCCTCCCCAATCTCTTCACGACGGCGAGCCTCTTCGCGGGCATTTACGCGATCATATCCTCCATCCAGGGCCAGTTTCTCCACGCGGCCGTCGCCATCCCGATCTCGCTGATCCTGGACGGCCTGGACGGTCGGATTGCTCGGATGACCCACACCACGTCGAGCTTCGGCGTGGAATACGACTCGCTGTCGGACCTGGTGGCGTTCGGGGTGGCGCCGTCGGTTCTGGCCTACACGTGGTCCCTCTCCTCCTTCGGGAAGTGGGGGTGGCTCGCCGCGGCCCTGTTCACGACGTGCGGGGCCCTGCGCCTCGCCCGGTTCAACGTCCAGATCGGAGTTATCGACAGCCGTTACTTCAACGGGCTCGCCATCCCAGCGGCTGCCATCGTCGTCTCCTCGACGGTGCTGCTCTACGATTACCTGGGAGGGGAGGGCATGTTCACGCACGTCTCGATCCTGATCGGGATGATCGCGCTGTCGCTCCTGATGGTGAGCAGCATCAAGTTCTACAGCTTCAAGGACCTGCACTTCCTGAGCCGGGAGCCGTTCATGACGGTGGTGCTGGCCGTCATCCTGATGATCATCGTCCTGGCGGAGCCTCAGATCATGATCTTTACCTTCGCCGTCAGTTACGCGATTTCCGGTCCGGCCTTGTGGGTCCTGCAGACGGCGAGACGCCTGTTCGGGCCGGCCAAGGGGACGCAACCCGCCGACGCCGGCGGGGCCAAGACGGAAACGAAACCTAGGACCGCGCCGTGAGCGGCATGCCGCCGTTCGCGGGAGGATACCGGATGCACGGGACGAGACGCTCGAGGAGGGAAGGGAATCCATGAGAACCTACAGGGTAGCCGTCGTCGGCGCCACGGGCGCCGTCGGAAACGAAATGATCAGCATTCTCGAGGAGCGGAACTTCCCCGTGGGCGAACTGAGGCTGCTGGCCTCGGAGCGATCCGTCGGCAAGGAGCTGGAGTTCAGGGGCAAATCCTACCCGGTACAGGTGCTGAAGGAGGATTCCTTCGACGGCATCGAGATCGGGCTCTTCTCCGCGGGAGGAAGCATCAGCCAGGTGTTTGCTCCCCATGCGGTCAGGGCCGGGTGCGTGGTCATCGACAACACGGCGGCGTTTCGCAACGAGCCCGACATCCCGCTCGTCGTGCCCGAGGTGAACCCGGAGCAAATCGCCGGCTTCAGGAAACGGGGAATCATCGCCAACCCCAACTGCTCGACGATCCAGATGGTGGTCGCCCTGAAACCCATCCACGACGCTGCGCGGATCAAGCGCATCGTCGTGTCGACCTACCAGTCCGTCTCGGGAACGGGGAAGAAGGCCATGGACGAGCTCATCGACCAGACGAGGGCCCTGCTGAGCTTCAAGGAGCCCGTGGCGAAGGTCTACCCCTACCAGATCGCCTTCAACTGCCTGCCCCAGATCGATGTCTTCCTCGAGAACGGATACACCAAGGAAGAGATGAAGATGGTCTGGGAGACCAGGAAGATCTTCGGCGACGAGTCGATCGGCGTCACGGCCACGACGGTGCGCGTGCCCGTGCTCCGCGCCCACTCCGAGTCGGTGAACATCGAGACGGAGAAGAAGATCAGCGCGGCGGAGGTCAAGGAGCTGCTGGAGAAGGCGCCCGGCGTCATCGTCGTGGACGACCCGGTCAAGCGGCAATACCCCCTGGCCATCACCGCCGCGGGCAAGGATGGGACCTACGTGGGCAGGATCCGCGAGGACGAGTCGATCCAGAACGGGATCAACCTGTGGGTCGTCTCCGACAATCTGCGCAAGGGTGCGGCCCTCAACGCGGTCCAGATTGCGGAGATCTACGCCAGGGACTATTTGAACTGAGGCAAAGGGCAAATGGCGAAGGGCAAGGGGGAAACCGTCGCATCCAAGCCGTTTGCCTTTCGCCGCGAGCCTGTTTGCCATGCGCATCATTTCGGGGAAGGCGAAGGGAAGGGTCCTGACCGCGCCGAAAGCGAAGGCTCTGCGGCCGACGACGGACCGGCTGAAGGAATCCCTGTTCAACATTCTTCCGGTCGAGGGCCGGCGGTTTCTCGACCTTTTCGCGGGGGCAGGCGGCGTGGGCCTCGAGGCCGCCAGCCGCGGGGCCTCGAGGGTGCTTTTCGTGGAAAGCAACCGGGCCTGCGCACGGGCGATTCGGACGAACATCGAGCGATGCGGGTTTCTCAACATGCCCGCCCGGGGAGACGGGGCCCCGGAGATCGAGGTGATCGAATGCCCGTCGGAAAGGGCCCTGAGGCTTCTCGGGCACCGGGGGGAATCCTTCGACATCATCTTTGCCGACCCGCCCTACGGGGAGGATGCGGCAGGCGAGGCCCTCCGGCTGATCCGGTCCCTCGGTCTGCTCGCGCAGGGGGGTCTCGTCGTCGTCCAGCATTCGGTCCGGGATGAGATTCCCGTGCGCCGGGAGGGGTACCGGCTCGAGGAAAGACGCCGGTACGGCGACACGATGCTGAGCTTTCTCGCCGTGCCGTGGCGCTCGGAGGGGAAAGAGACCCGGGCCGGCGATCAGGCGAGACCAGACGGATAGCGGGCGGCGCGCAGCAGGAAGCGGCGGGCCGAAATCACGCAGGGGAGGGAGACATGGAGAGATTGGCGGTGTATCCGGGCTCGTTCGATCCGATCACCAACGGGCATCTCGATATCATCAAGCGGGGCCTTCGCTCCTTCGACCGGCTCATCATTCTCGTGGCCTACAACCCGAACAAATCGGGGCTGTTCAGCGTGAACGAGCGCATGGAGATGATCCGCCAGGTCGTCGGAGACGACCCGCGGATCCGGGTGGACAGCTTTTCTGGTCTCCTCGTGAACTACGTGAGGGACGCGGGCGCACAGGTCATTCTGAGAGGCCTGCGGGCCCTTTCGGACTTCGAGTACGAGTTCCAGATGGCCCTCATCAACCGGCGCCTCAACCGCGACATCGAGACCGTCTTCCTCATGACGGGCTACAAGTGGTTTTACACGAGTTCCAATCTGATCAAGGAGGCCGCGGGCCACGGCGGCTCGGTCCGCGGACTCGTTCCCGAGATCGTTCTGCAGAAACTGCAGGCCAAGTACTCCACCCTGTCCGGAAAGGGATAAGCACATGAAACTCGGACCCCTGACTCGAGTGCTCAGGCCGTCGCCGACGCTGGCGGTCACGATGAGGGCCAAGGCCCTTCAGAAGGAAGGCCGCGACATCATCGGCTTCGGGGCCGGCGAGCCCGATTTCGACACGCCCGACAACATCAAGGCCGCGGCGATCCGCGCCATACGGGAGGGGTTCACAAAGTACACGCCCGTCGGCGGCATCGACGAGCTCAAGGACGCCGTCATCGAAAAGCTCAAGAGGGACAACGGCCTCGCCTATAAGCGCTCCGAGATCATCGTCTCCACGGGGGCGAAGCACACCCTGTTCAATATGGCCCAGGTTCTCTTCGGACCGGGCGACGAGGTGATCATCCCGGCGCCCTACTGGGTCTCGTATCCGGACATCGTGCAGCTGGCCGATGCGACGCCCGTCATCGTCGACACCACCGAGGAGGAGGGCTTCAAGCTGACGCCGGCCACGCTCGGGAAAGCCCTCACCGCCAGGACGAGGGCCCTCATCCTCAACAGCCCCTCGAACCCGACGGGAGCGGCCTACACGAGGAAGGAACTGACGGCCCTCGCGGAGACGCTGAGGGGGACGGAGATCATCGTGATCAGCGACGACATCTACGAGAAGGTCGTCTATGACGGCTTCGTGTTCGCCAACATGGCCACTGTCAGCGAGGAGATGAAGGACAAGACGATCCTCGTCAACGGCCTGTCAAAGTCGCACGCCATGACGGGCTGGCGCATGGGGTACGCCGCGGGACCCGAGAACGTGATCGCGGCCATGACGGAAATCCAGAGCCAGAGCACGTCCAACCCGGCCTCGATCGTGCAGAAGGCCGCGATCGAGGCGCTCCTGGGCGACCAGGCCTTCATCCCGATGATGGTGACGGAGTTCAAGCGGCGACGCGACACGATCGTGGCGGAGCTCAACGCCATCCCCGGCATCACCTGCTCGACCCCGCAGGGGGCCTTCTACGTATTTCCCCGGGTCTCCGCCCTGTACGGGAGGACATTCAGGGGAAAGCCGATCACGAACTCCAGCGAGTTCGCCGAGTTCCTGCTCGAGGAGGCCAACGTGGCGGTGATCGCCGGCGGGGCCTTCGGCAACGACGGGCACATCCGCCTCTCCTACGCCACGTCGATGGAGCTGATCGTGGAGGGCATGAAGCGCATCGCTCGGGCGGTCGCGGCGCTGGGATAAAGCGCGGCCGGCCATGCCCTCCGGGGAAGGGAAGGGGTTATGGGAGGATTGTTCGGAGTCGTTTCCAACCAGAACTGTTCCAAGGTCCTGTTCTACGGGACCGACTACCATTCGCACCTGGGGACCGAGAACGGCGGCATGGCCATTTTCGGGGACAAGGGGTTTTACCAGACCATTCACAGCATCAGCCAGGCCCAGTTCAAGTCGAAGTTCATCGCAGACTACCGGGAGATGAACGGGACCATGGGGATCGGCTCCATCAACAACGTGGCGCCCCAGCCCCTGATCGTGCGCTCCAAGTTCGGAACCTATGCCATCGCGGCAAGCGGCCTCATCACGAACAAGGACATCCTCGCCGAAGGGCTCCTGCGGCAAGGTGTTTCGTTCAGCGAAATGGCGGGCGGCGGCGTCAATCCCGTGGAACTCGTGGCGCGGCTCATCAACCGGGGCGAGACCCTGATTGATGGCATCGTCAACATGCAGAAACTCCTCGAGGGATCGCTGTGCCTCCTGATTCTCAAGGACGACGGGATCTACGCAGCCCGGGATCTCTTCGGACGCTTTCCGCTGGTCGTCGGCGCGACGGGGAAGAAGGGGGAGTACGTGATCGCCACCGAGGCCAGTTCGCTGCAGAACCTCGGCTATGACGTGCTCTTGTACCCGGGGCCCGGTGAAATTATGACCCTCAGCCGCTCCGGGATCAAGCAGCTCCGGCCGCCGATGGCCGTGAAGAAGGTCTGCGCGTTTCTGTGGATCTACACCGGGGAACCGTCCTCGACGTATGAGGGACGCTCCGTCGAGATCGCCCGCGAGCACTGCGGCAGGGCTATGGCCCGCAAGGACCGGGTGAAGGCGGATTTCGTCACGGGCATCCCGGATTCGGGGATCGGGCACGCCGTCGGATATGCGCAGGAATCGGGCATCCCCTACAAGAGGCCCCTCGTGAAGTATACCCCGGGCTACGGCAGGAGCTACACGCCGCCGAGCCAGGAGATCCGGGATCTCGTGGCCACCATGAAGATCATCGCCGTGCGCGAGGTGATCCGGGGGAATCGAATGGTCGTCTGCGATGACTCCATCGTCCGGGGAACGCAGCTGAAGAACTTCACGATCAAAAAGCTCTGGAATAACGGCGCCCGGGAGATCCACCTCCGCGTGGCCTGCCCGCCCCTCATGTACCCCTGCATCTACGGGAGCTCGACACGCACCAAGGGGGAACTGGCCGCCCGCAAGGCCATTCGAAGCCTCACGGGCAGGGACCGGGAGGGCATTGCCCCCTACCTGAACCCCAGGACGAGGGCCTACAGGGAGATGGTCGAGTGGATTCGAAAGGACCTCAACGTGACCTCGCTCAAGTACCTGACCATCGACGAGATGATCGACGCCATCGGGCTGCCCGAAGAGGACCTGTGCCTCTATTGCTGGAGAGGCTGTTGAGGCGGCTTTGCCGCCGAGAAAGAGGGTGAGGGGGTAAGAGGGTGAGAAGGTCGGATTGCCCATCGGTCGATGGCTTGCCTGCCGACTCGCCAAGCTCCTTACCTTCTCAACTTCTTACCTTCTGATTTATTGGGGCAGGGTGCACAAGGCCCTGCTTTTTTTTGTTTTTCGTGATATGGGGTAGTTGTGTGGAGAGCTTCAACCCGGTGAATTCATGAGTGAACCCGCTGCCATCGAGAGAAGGAAGACGAGACGGATCCGCGTGGGCCCGGTACCCGTCGGGGACGGCGCTCCCGTGGCGGTGCAGTCGATGACCTCCACGGACACCCGGGACGTGGTGGCGACGGTCAGACAGATCGAGCGCCTCGAGAAAGCCGGCTGCGAGATCATCCGCGTGGCCGTCCTCGACGAGGAGGCGGCCCGGGCCATCCGGCGCATCCGCAAGGCGATCGGGATTCCGCTCATCGCCGACATCCACTTCAGCGCCGCGCTGGCCATCGCCTCCCTGAAGAGCGGCGCCGAGGCGATCCGTGTCAACCCCGGAAATCTGGGAAGGGAGAAAATCCGAGAGATCGTCGCCGCCGCGAGAGATTGTGGGGCGTCCCTGCGCATCGGCGTCAACTCGGGGTCGGTGGAGAAGGCCCTGCTGGAGCGGTACGGGGGGCCCTGCGCCGAGGCGCTCGTGGAGAGCGCGCTGGGCAGCGTCGCCTTTATCGAGGATCTCGGGTTCCGGGAGTTCAAACTCTCGCTCAAGTCCTCGGACGTTCCCACCATGATCCGGGCCTACCGGATGGTGTCGGAAAAGACCGATTGCCCCCTGCACCTGGGGGTCACCGAGGCCGGCAGCGTGCTGGCCTCGAGCATCAAGTCCTCCATCGGGATCGGCGCTCTGCTTCACGAGGGGATCGGCGATACGGTCCGCGTCTCCGTCACGGGCGACCCCGCCGTGGAGATCGCCATCGCCTACGGCATCCTCAGGGCCCTGGGCGTCCGGAAGGTGGGGCCCGACATCATTGCCTGCCCGACCTGCGGGCGCTGCGAAATAGACCTTCCCGGCCTCGTGGAGGAGGTGGAAAAGAGGTTGGCGGGGATGAAGTCGCACCTGAAGATCGCCATCATGGGTTGCGTGGTCAACGGGCCTGGAGAGGCCGCCGAGGCGGACATCGGCATCGCCGGGGGCCGCGGCCTCGGGATCCTGTTCAAGCGCGGAAAGCCGGTCAGGAAAGTGAAGGAGGAGGAACTCGTCGGGGTTCTCCTCCGGGAAATCGAACGAATGACATCGGAAAGGGGGTCGTAGACATGCGGTATTCCCGGATGTTCCTTCCCACGGTCAGGGAGGTGCCATCGGATGCGGAGGTCATCAGCCACCAGCTCATGATCCGTGCGGGCCTGATTCGCAAGCTCACCTCGGGGATCTATTCCGTCCTTCCCCTGGGCTACCGGACCGTGAAGAAGGTGGAGGAGATCATCCGCCAGGAGATGGACGCGGCAGGCGCACAGGAGGTCTACCTCCCGGCTGTCCAGCCCGCCGAGCTCTGGCAGGAGTCGGGGCGGTGGGGCTTTTACGGCAAGGAACTGCTGCGGTTCAAGGATCGTCACATGCGCGATTACTGCATCGGGCCCACCCACGAGGAGGTCATCACGGATCTCGTCCGGAACGAGGTCAAGACCTATCGCCAGCTGCCCCGGAACCTCTATCAGATCCAGACGAAGTTCCGTGACGAGGTCAGGCCCCGGTTCGGCGTCATGCGTTGCCGTGAGTTCGACATGAAGGACGCCTACAGCTTCGACGCGGACGAGAAGGGCGCCGACCTCAGCTATGAGAAGATGTTCAAGGCCTACTCGCGCATCTTTACGAGGATCGGCCTGATATTCCGTCCCGTCGAGGCCGACTCGGGCAATATCGGAGGCGCCTACTCCCACGAGTTCATGGTCCTGGCCGATACGGGCGAGGACGCCCTGGCCTTCTGCTCGGGGTGCGACTACGCGGCCAACCTCGAAAAGGCCGAGATCGAGAAACCCGTCGAGCAGCCGCTCGACGTCTCGCAGTTCAAGCCCCTCGAGACGGTCCACACCCCGGGCGTCCGAACGATCGAGGAGGTCTCGGCGTTCCTCGACGTCACCCCTCAGGATATCGTGAAGACGCTCGTTTTCACGGCCGACGGAAAGCCCGCGGCCGTTCTCATCCGCGGCGACGAGGAGGTCAACGAGGCCAAGCTGCGCAACTTCCTGGGCGCCGATGCCGTGGAGCTGGCCACCGACGACATCGTCCTGGAGGTGACGAACTCTCCCAAGGGGTTTGCCGGCGCCATCGGGATCCGGGCTCCCGTCTACGCCGACTACTCGCTGATGAATCGTGTCAACATGGTCATGGGGGCCAATCGGGAGGACTACCACGTGAAGAACGCCAATCTCGGCCGGGACTTCGCCGTGAAGGCCTTCGCGGACCTCCGGATCATCAAGGAGTCCGACAGCTGTCCGCGCTGCGGGAAGCCCGTCCGCTTCGCCAGAGGCATCGAGGTGGGGCACGTCTTCAAGCTGGGTACCAAGTACAGCAAGGCCATGAAGGCCGTTTTCCTCGACCGGGACGGCAAGGAGAAGTTCATGATCATGGGCTGCTACGGGATCGGGGTGGGCCGAACGGTGGCGGCCGCCATCGAGCAGCAGCACGACGATCGGGGCATCCTCTGGCCCATGACCATCGCCCCGTTTCAGGTGATCGTTGTGCCCGTGAACGTCAACGACGGGAGGATTGCCGCCGCGGCCGAGGAGCTCTACCGCACACTCGGGGAAGAGGGCGTCGAGGTTCTCCTGGACGACCGGGACGAGAGGGCCGGCGTGAAGTTCAACGACGCCGACCTTATCGGCATCCCCCTCCGGGTGACCATCGGGCCCAAGGGCCTGGCTGCGGGCAACGTGGAGTTGAAATTCCGCCGGACGGGAGAGACCCGGACGATCCCGGCCGGGGAAGCGAAATCCGTGATCCGGGGCATCGTCAATGCGGAGCTGAAGGCCCTGAATGATCCGAATAACGGACATCCTCGATAAGGTCGGAGAGTACGCCGCCCCGGCGGACCTGGAACGGATCGAGAAGGCCTACATCTTTTCGGCCTCGGTCCACGCCGGGCAGATGCGTCTGTCCGGCGAACCCTACCTTACGCACCCCATGGAAGTGGCCAACATCCTGGCCGACATGAAACTCGACGCAGCGACGATCGTGACCGGCATCCTGCACGACACCGTAGAGGACACGCTCGCCACCCTCGAGGAGATCGAGGAGGGGTTCGGCAAAGAGGTCGCCGCCCTCGTCGACGGGCTCACGAAACTCTCCAAGATCACATTCGCCAGCCGCGAGGAGCGGCAGGCGGAGAACTTCCGCAAGATGATCCTCGCCATGTCGGCCGACATCCGGATCATCCTGGTGAAGCTTGCGGACCGGGTGCACAACATGCGCACCCTCGAGTTCCAGACCGAACAGCGGAAAATCACCATATCCACGGAGACCCTCGAGCTCTACGCACCCCTGGCCAACCGCCTCGGGATCAACTGGATCCGGATGGAGCTGGAGGATCTGGCCTTCAAGTACCTCTACCCCGAGCCCTACAACGATCTCGTGCAGCGCATCGCCAAGCGCAAGGAAGAGCGCGACAAGTACACGCAGGAAGTGAGGGGCATCATCCAGCGCGAGATGGAAAACTTCGGCCTCAAGGGCGAGGTGGAGGGCAGGGCGAAGCACTACTTCAGCATCTACCGCAAGATGGAGGCCCAGCGGATCGAGGTCGACGAGGTCTACGATCTGATCGCCTTCCGCATCATCCTGGACTCGAACAGGGAACGGGAGTGCTACGAGGCCCTGAGCGTCGTCCACGCCCTCTGGAAGCCCGTGCCGGGCCGCTTCAAAGACTACATCGCCATGCCCAAGGCGAACAACTACCGGTCGCTGCACACGACCGTCATCGGACCCTACGGGGAGCGTGTCGAGATCCAGATCCGCACCCGCGACATGCACGAGTGGGCCGAAGGGGGCATCGCCGCCCACTGGCGCTACAAGGAGCGGGGGGCGCTCAAGGGAAGCGACCAGGAGCAGATCCAGAAGCTCCGGGACCTTTTCGAGGTGCAGCAGGAGCTCAAGGACCCCCGGGAGTTCATGAAGAACCTTAAGCTCGCCCTCTTCCCGGACGAGGTCTACGTCTTCACGCCGCAGGGCGACGTCCGGGCTTTCCCGAAAGGGGCCACGCCCATCGACTTCGCCTACAGCATCCACACCGACGTGGGCAACCAGTGCGTTGGGGCCCGGGTGAACCGCAACATCGTGCCCCTGTCCTACCAGCTCCAGAACGGGGACACCGTCGAGATCAGCACCCAGCAGGGGCGTCACCCCAGCAAGGACTGGCTCAAGCATGCGGTGACCTCCCGGGCCGTCTCGAAGATCAAGGCCTGGATCAAGACCGAGGAGCGCAACAAGAGCATCGCCCTGGGTCGAGACATCCTGGAGAAAGAGTTCCGCAAGCACAAACTGAGCCTCACCCAGATTCTCAAGGCCGAGGAACTCAAGAAGATCTGCGGGGAGTACTCCATCGAGGAAGTCGACGATCTCATGGCCCTCATCGGCTACGGGAAGATCTCGGCACGCCAGATCGTGAACCGCTACCTCCCGGAGGAAACGGAGAAGAAGGAGGATTCGCTTCCGGAGAAGATCTGGAAGAAACTGCGCAAGCCCGAGACCACCGGGGTGTCCATCACGGGGATCGACGACGTCATGGTGCGATTCGGCAAGTGCTGCGACCCCCTGCCGGGCGACGAGATCGTGGGCTACATCTCGCGCGGCAGGGGAATGAGCGTGCACCGGGCCAACTGCCCCATGATCGCGGATTTCGATCCCGAGCGAATCGTGGACGTGCAGTGGAACATCACGGAGAAACACACCTACCCCGTTCATGTCCGGGTGACCTGCAAGGACAAGAAGGGGTTGCTCGCCGAGCTGAGCACGGCCATCTCCACCCATGACGTCAATATCAGTCACGCCACGGTCGAAACGATCCCCGGGGAGCAGGCGATCTGCGAGTTCGATCTCGACGTCCGGGACCTGAAGCACTTCAACGATGTGGTCGCGTCGCTCAGGCGCCTGAGGGCCGTCATCGCCGTCGAACGGGTGCGCGTGTCCGATGCGAGGCCGGAGAAGAAGCCCGAGAAGAAATCGGACAGAAAGGGGATGCACTGATCGCGCGAAGCACGGGGCGAAGGGCCGATCTCCGAAACCAGGTTGTTCGGGTTGACACGTCCGAAGCCTTCCGGTATAAATTCCCAGCTTGCAAAGAACGTGCAGAGCCCAATAGCAGCAGTCCGGTGTGCATGATGAAAATCCGAGTGTTGATCGCGGTTGTTTCGGCTGTCCTGTTTGCCTTGGGGATCGCGCTGCCTCCGTTCACTTCGGCGAAGGACCCGACGGGGAAATTCGTGCTGGTCATCGACCCCGCCCACGGAGGGCCGGACGACGGTGTGCAGCTGGCTCGCAAGGTCGTGGAAAAGGACATCACCCTGTCCATCGCGACCCTCGTGAAGCGCAATCTCGAGGACGCGAAGAATGTGACGGTCCGCTTCACGAGGATGGGAGACGCCGGGGTAGCGATGACAGACCGGGTGGGGGCGGCCATCAAGGCCCAGGCCGACCTGTTCATCAGCATCCACGTCAATGCCGGCTTCGAGAAGGAGGCAGCGGGCTACGAGCTGTACTTCCCCGGCTTCGCTGCGCAGGAGACGGCGAGGGGGGCATCCAAGGGGGAGTCGGCCGCCATCGTGCGCGATTTGGTCCGGACGAAGCACCTCAACGAGACCGTGCGGTTCGCCCAGATCCTGCAGAAGAATCTCGAGCCCGTCTTCCCGCGCCAGGCACGCGGGCTGCGGTCCGCGCCGGTGCCTATTCTCAAGAACGTCGCAATTCCCGCGGTCGTCCTCGAGACGGGCTTTGCGACCAATCCGAACGACCGCCGGAAGCTGCAGGACGAGTCCATCCAGGCTTCCGTCGCCAAGGCGATCGCCGACAGCGTGAGGGAGTATTTCCAGTGAGCGCCCGATGAGGAGAGACGGAAGGAAAGCGGACGAGATCCGTCCCGTCATGATCGCGCGGGATTATCTTCGTCACCCCAAGGGCTCCGTCCTCATCGAGATGGGAGACACGAGAGTGATCTGCGCGGCCTCCGTCGAGGAAGGAGTCCCTCCCTTTCTGAAGAACTCGGGCCGGGGATGGCTCACGGCCGAATACGCGATGATCCCGTCCTCGACGCACGAGCGAAGCGCGCGCGAGTCGGCGAAAGGGAAGATCGGGGGGCGAACCCATGAGATTCAGCGGCTCATCGGCCGCTCGCTGAGGGCGGTAACGGACCTCACGGCGTTCGGGGAGCGGACGATCCATGTCGACTGCGACGTCATCCAGGCCGACGGCGGGACCCGGACGGCCTCCATCACGGGCGCCTTCGTCGCTCTGGCAGACGCCTTCCGGAACCTCCGCCGGGAAGGCCTTGTCGACCGGATGCCCATCCGGGACTTCGTCTCCGCCGTCAGTGTCGGGATCGTAGACGGCGAGATGCTCCTCGACCTGCAATACGAGGAGGACCGCCGGGCGGAAGTGGACATGAATGTCGTGGCGACCCGCGGGGGGCTGTTCATCGAGGTACAGGGGACAGCGGAGGCCGTCCCGTTTGCGCGGGAGAGGCTCGACGCCATGACGGATCTCGCCATGAAGGGAATCGCCACGCTCACGCGAAAGCAGATCGAAGTTCTCGGGGAGGCGCTCTGATCCGCCGAATCGTACTGGCTACCAGAAACGAGGGGAAGGTCCGGGAACTGAAGCAGATGTTGCGTGATCTTCCGGTCGAGGTCCTTTCCCTGCGTGACATCCCGGGCGTGCCCGAGGTGGAGGAGGACGGCGAAACCTTTCGGGAGAATGCCCTGAAGAAGGCCGGTGAGGTCGCCCGGCACACATCGGAGGCGGTGCTGGCCGACGATTCAGGGCTCGAGGTGGATGCCCTTGGCGGAGAGCCGGGGATCCACTCGGCGAGGTACTCGGGGGAGGCCGCCAGCGACGAGAGCAACAATCGAAAGCTCCTGTTCGATCTCCGGAACGTGCCGCAGGGCAAGCGGGGTGCCGCGTTCCGCTGCGTGCTCGCGTTGAGCGACCCGGACGGCCGGAGCGAGGTCTTCGAGGGCACCTGGCGGGGCGAGATTCTCTTCGAGCCGCGGGGGTCCATGGGCTTCGGCTATGATCCGCTCTTTCTGGACACGCGGCAGGGTCTCACGGCTGCGGAGCTCCCCCCGGAGGTAAAAAACCGGATCAGCCACCGGGGACAGGCATTTGCGAAGTTCAGGGCGTGGCTCTTGAAAAAACGAAGCCAGGAAGAGCAGAAGTGAAGAAGAGCTGAAAAAAGACGAGAGGCATTTGTTCGTCCGCTCTTCCGCGCTTCATAACCTCCTGACTTCCTGTCTTTATACGGGGTGTGGCGCAGCCTGGTAGCGCATCTGCTTTGGGAGCAGAGGGCCGTCCGTTCAAATCGGACCACCCCGACCAGGCAATGACGGGGGGTACGAGATAACCGCCCCCCTTTTTTGATTCCTCCCGGGTCGGTCTCGCGTCCATTCCGGGTCACCATGTCTTTCCGTCGCGCAGAAACATACGGGGTGTTTACGAGATCCCGAAGACGTCAATCCCTGCCGTTCGCCGTTCCGTTCCTGGCGGTTTTCCTGCTGGTCGCGACCGCCGCGGCTGCTTCGTCAGGCGAGTCCGTAAAAGTCATCATCGAAGGCCTTTCGGGGAAAGAGCGGGCCAATGTCGAGGCGGCGATGTCGGTTCCACCTGCACTCGTCCGGGAGGGAAAGGTGGACCGGTTGTGGCTCGATCGCTTCGAGCGCCAGGCACCTGCCAGGATCAGAGAGGCCCTGGAGGTCTTCGGGTACTACAAGCCCGCTATTGCCACGAACCTGGACACGCCCGAGGAAGGTGTATACCGGTTGACCGTCCGGGTCCAGCCCGGCGAGCCGGTGCGCGTGGCAGCCGTGCAGGTTCGCGTGCAGGGGCCCGGGGCCGCCGATACGGCGCTGGTGCAGGCGGCTTCGGGTTTTCCCCTGCGCACAGGGAACATCCTTCGACACGAGGTCTACGAGAAGGCCAAGGGGGAGCTTCAGGCAAAGGCCGTGGAGAAGGGGTACCTGGACGCGCAATTCACGGTCCACACGATTCGGCTGGATGTCGACGCGTCGAAAGCCGATCTCGAGCTGGTTCTCGAAACGGGCGAGCCGTACCGATTCGGCGATGTGCACTACACCGGCGCACCCCGCTATCCGGAATCGTTCCTGCAGACCTTTCTCGATTTCAAGCCGGGCGATATCTATTCTGCGGAAAAAATTCTTCAGAGCCAGCTCAACTTTGCGAGTGCGGAAAGGTTCCGTTCCGTTGTCATTCAGCCCGACAAGGCGGGAGCCAGGGAGCACACGGTTCCGGTGAACGTCGAACTGCTCCCCTTGCCCCGAAAAACCGTGCGACTGGGCGCCGGGTACACCACGGACTACGGACCGGGGTTTTCCGCTCGGTACGAGGACCTGAACGTCTTTGATACCGCGCAGAGACTGGAAAGCGAGCTGAACCTGAGCCAGCGCCTCCAGGGGGCTGCGTTGCGATACGTCCAGCCGGGCAGCGCCGACTTCAGGAGCAACACCAACACACGCCTGTCCGTCCAGCGGGAAGACACGGTGAGCTATACCACGAAATCCGTCTCGGCCGAGATGGAAAGGACGAAAGGGTTCGGCAGCGACAGGCTCGGTTCGATCTATCTTCAGCTCCAGCAGGAAAACTCCACGGCAGGCGGTGACACCACCAATACCTTTCTCGTGGTGCCCGGCCTGCGCTTTTCCGAAAGCCGCTACGACAGTCTCGTTCGACCGACCCGGGGGTTCTACTACAAACTCGAGGCAAGGGGGACGACGCAGCATTTCGGATCCGACATCGGCTTCGCCCAGTTCCTGGGAAACGGCAACATCCTGGTACCACTTCCGCAGAGAGGATCCGTCAAGGTGAGGGGGCAGGTCGGGGCGACGTCCATGAACGGTGACTTCATGGATGTCCCGATCCCGTTCCGGTTCTTCACGGGCGGTGACAGCAGCGTGAGGGGATATGCATACCAGTCGCTGGGACCGAAAGATGCCCGGGGCAACGTGGTCGGAGGAAAGCACCTGCTGGCGGGGAGCATCGAGCTGGAGCGGGCCATCGGCACGGACTGGGGAATTGCCGCCTTCTATGATGCGGGGAATGCCTTTGACGACTTCGGCAGTTTTCAACTCGCCCAGGGCGTGGGACTGGGCGTTCGCTACTACACTCCCGTGGGGCCGATCCGTCTCGATCTGGCGCGGCAGGCCGGGGTGTCCGACCCGCAGTACCGGTTTCATTTCACCGTGGGGATGCAGTTTTGAAGAAACTCCGCAGCATAGGACTTCCCGTCCTGTCCCTCATCGTCGCGGCGGCTGCCCTGGGGGCTTGGCTGGTCTGCAGCACGGCCGGATCGCGCCTGGTGATGACGACTATTTTTCGCCTCCTGCCCGTGACGGTCGAGGCGGAACGGATCACGGGGCAGCTGGCCAATGACCTGATCCTGAAGGGCCTCCGCGTGGCCTGGCCGAGCGGGGATGCGCGGGTCGCCACGGTGCGTATTCGATTGCAGCCCCTTTACCTGCTGGCCGGCACGCTGTCGCTGGCCGAAATGGATGTGCGAGAGGTCCTCATCGACGATAACAGCCCGGAGAGCGCCCCGCCCTACGATCTCGATTGGCCCCGTGCGCCTCGTCTGCTGACGGTCACAGGCGGCCACATCCGGAAGTTTCGCCTGGAGGACGTGTCCTATCGGAAACGCGGCAGGGAACCCGTCGTCCTCCGCGAGGTCCGGGGGGAAGTGGTCTGGGAGCGCGGATCCGTCCTGTCGGTCAGGGACGCTCTGCTTCGCCTGCCAGGAGCGCGAGTGGAAGGAAGCCTGCAGGCTGGCTTCCTGTTTCCATCCCTTCGGGCCGATGTAACGGTGAAGCCGGATCGGGACTCCGTGAAATTCGACGTCCTGACGCTGAACGCGGATCTCTCCGCGGGAAAGGATCCCGAGCAGGTAGCGGGAGTCATCCGGATTGACGCGCTCTCGGGCCGCAGACCGCAGGTCCAGCTCGAGGGTGAAATCGGGCTGACTCGGAAGGCTGTGCATTTCCGGAATCTTCGATGGAAGGATGGCGAAGGGCGGGCCGTCGTGACCGCCGAGGGAAGGGTGGACGTCTCGACGGAGCGGATCCTGGCAGGCGCCTCGTTCCAGATCGGGGAGGTGAGCTGGATTCCGGCGTTGTCCCTCACGGGTGCAATTGAAGCAGAGGGCTTCCCTGACCGTTACGATGGACGAATAGCCCTGCAGAGCCACGGCGAGGCGTGGCGGTCGGCACAGCTCTACGGCGACCTTTCCGGCAACCTCAACGGGATCCGGGTGAGCCGGTTGACCGGCCGCCTCCTGGACGGCACCGTGGAGGGCGCGCTGAGGGGCTTATGGGACAGAGAAATGTTATGGACAGGGTCCCTTCAGGCGAGGGCTCTCAACCCCGCAAAGATCAGCCCGGAGATGCGGGGCGTCATCAACCTGAATGTCGAGGGTGCCGTTCGTTGGCCGGAGGGGGGCTCTCCCGAAGCGCGCCTCAGGGGGGAACTCCTGAAAAGCTTTCTGCGCGATAGGGCTCTCACCGGAGCGGTCGATGCCCGGTGGAAGGCCGGCGTGCTGCGGCTGGACAGGCTATTCCTGCAGGGATCCGGTTTCGAGGCAAGGGCAGCCGGCTCTATCGGGGAGCGGCTGTCCTGGGCCGTGCAGGTGAGCGATCCTTCCGCGTTCGTCCCCGGCAGCGCGGGGCGGCTTTCCGCGTCCGGCTGGATTCGTCGCGCAAAGGAGCGCCTGGCCGGCGCGGCGACAGTCCGTGGCAGCAACATATCCATGACCGGGGTCCGGGTCTCAGCCGTCGAGGCGGATGCGGTGCTGGGGAGCGGCGAGCCGCAAAGACTCGGAGGAAGGGTATATCTCAAAGGGCTTGCCCGCGGGCCCGTGCGGATCGGCACTGCAGAGTTGAAGACCACGGGGACGGTTGGGAATCACACAATCCGGGTCCTGCTCGAGTCTCGTGAAGGAAAGATGGAGGCAGCGCTGCAGGGCCGTTATGAAAAGGCCGTCTGGTACGGGGTGCTGGAGACGCTGAACGGTCGCGATACGGCGGGTTCGTGGGGCCTTCGGGATCCCGCGTCTCTCGTGGTGTCCGCGGAAAGGACGAGCGTCAGCCCGGTGAGGATCGCCGGAACGGGAGGCGAGTCCGTTGATTTTTCCATGGATGTGTCCGGAGACCCGATGCGGGGTTTTTTCTCGGCCAGATGGCAGAAGATCAATCTGGCGCGGCTGGACTTCATCCTGTCGGACTGTCAGATCCGTGGCCTGACGGAGGGCCATGTCCGGGCGGATTTCCGTGAGAGGGACAGAGCAACCGTCTCCTCCGCGGTGGCTCTTGCCGGGACCATGACCCTCGACGGCCTCACGCTGGATGTCAAGGAAGGCACCGGAAAACTCGACTGGGACAAAGGGGGCCTCACGGCGTCGGCCCACGCGGACCTCGGCCGGTCCGGCCGCCTGGCGGCGCGCCTGTCCTCAACCGATCCGCCCCGGGCCGGCCTGCCGGAGAGGGGCGATTTCCGTTTGACGGCGGATCAACTCGACGCTGCCCTTTTGAAGCCGTTTTTCCCGGAACCGTTGTCCATGACAAGCGCGCTGTCCGGATCGGCGGCCGGGAGACTGCTTCCTCGATCGCGCCTCGATGCCGCAGGTGAGGTGAAACTCACCCAGGGCGCTTTTTCCCTGCAGGACAAGAGAGGGCAGGTCACGGCGCACGCGCAGAGGGCGCAGCTGCGCTGGACATGGCGGGAAAAGACGTTGAGCGGGGATGTCGATCTTCTGCTCACCAATCACGGCTCTCTCAAAGCCGATTTCCATCTCCCCATCCCGGCAAAGCTTCCCGTTGCCATCGAGGAAGAGGGACCGATACGGCTCGCTGTGCGTGCCGACATGCGGGAGAAGGGACTCCTGAGCGCATTATTCCCGAGTCTGATCCAGGAGAGCAGGGGGCGTTTCGATCTGGACGGTAACGTGAGCGGCACATGGAGAATCCCGAACGTTCACGGGACATTGAAGATAGAACAGGCAGACGCCTATCTGCCGACCACGGGCATCCAGCTAAGCGATGTGGCGATGGACGCGCGGTTCGAGGACCAGGCGGTCCACATCACTTCGTTCCGGGCACACTCGGGCCCGGGAAGCATCGAAGGAAATGGTACCGTGCGCCTCAAAAACCGGGAGATTCGCCAGATCGAGGCGAGACTCGAGGGGGAGCGGTTCCAGGTCGTGCGGCTGCCCGAAATGGAGATGCTCGCCAGCCCCCGCCTGACCTTCGAGGGCTTGCCGGGTGTCCTCAAGGTGCGCGGCAGCATCACCATCCCGGAGCTTCTCATCCGGGGCGGCGAGAGGGGAGCCGTGTCCCGGCCCAGCAAAGACGTGGTGATGGTGGGAGAGGGCCGCGCCAAGGAGAGAAGACGTCCTGTTCCCGTCGACCTGGAGGTCCGGGTTGTTCTCGGAGACCGGGCGTTTGTCAAGGCCGAGGGAGTGGATGCGCGCATGGAAGGGGATGTTCTGCTTGCGGCCCGGTTTCTCGACGCGATGAAGGCAACCGGCGAGATTCGGCTCAAGGACGGCACGTACAGCGCGAAAGGTCTGCGACTGGACATCACCCGGGGACGCATTGTTTTCGAAGGCGCTCGGGCGGATCAGCCGAGACTCGACGTGCTGGCCCTGCGAACCGTCGCGGAGAGGCCCGATCAGGCCGGACAGTCATTGGGCAGCTTCAGGGAAGTGAAGGCGGGTGTCATCATCACGGGGACCCCGCAGGCGCCCCTGGTGAGGCTTTACTCGGAGCCGGCCATGTCCGACGCAGACGTTATGAGCTACATCGTTCTGGGCCGGCAGGCTGGCGCTGATGCGTCCAAGGCGGCGATGCTCGGCGCGGCTGCCGAGGCCCTTCTTTCCGGGGGCGGATCCGAATCGACCCTGAGCCGGCTGAAGCGCCAGTTCGGCCCGGATACGGTGGACATGAAATCCACAAGGGCGGGAACCGCAAGCCAGTCGATCATCACCGTGGGCAAGTACCTGCAGCCCGACCTTTACGTGAGCTACGGCCGCTCCCTGTTTAACGAGGACTACTTCGTCTCCCTGCGATACGCCCTGTCCCCGAAGTGGGAAGTGGAAAGCAAGGCAGGGGCGCAGACCGGCGCGAACCTCTACTTCCGGATCGAGTTCGACTAGGGCGGGCCGAACCCCGCCAGCCCCTGCCGTCCCGGCTGTTCGCGCCCCCGTTCATCAGGGAAGAGTCATGACCCCGTTGCCCCCTGCAGGTCCGGGGTGATCGCCCGCAGGCGCGCCACCGGCCCGCAACGTGCCGCGCAGGCCCGTTGCCTCATAAATAAATGTTACCGAAGATGGGGCTCAGGTCGCTGACGACAGAGAGTCCGTTTATAGCAGAGATCGAAGATTTTTTTAAGTTTGTGTTCCATGGCCTTGCGCAGCACGAAGGGGTTGAGGGTTCGGAACTGAGCGGTCAGGGCGATTTTGGTTTTTCGGGGGATGT